>Ga0210026_1003490_pt1 | contig 12128 bp, 8 predicted proteins | sample CryGeymeta201509_FD_183977 | JGI IMG/M metagenome (GOLD analysis project Ga0210026, IMG submission 183977) | Groundwater microbial communities from Crystal Geyser aquifers in Utah, USA - Crystal Geyser metaG 2015-09 (SPAdes) (version 2) | ecosystem: Environmental > Aquatic > Deep subsurface >... | reverse complement strand
TTCTTCTTTGATTTCTTTGTTGGTTGCAACAATATCATCTAGTGTTCTTCGGTTTATCATTCTTGCTTCAGTTGTTTTGTTTGTCGCAACACTACTTGTGTCATAATATGTCAATAGTCTTAGCTGAGCGTTTTTTGCATTCATGCTCGAGTAGTTGATAACTAATTTTACGCACAAAAAAATACATGCACCAACAACACAAACAAATAAGAATGTAATAATTGTATTTTGTTTCTTGAGGATATCTTGTTTGGTGATGGGGTTTTTGAGTGCTGGTGTAGTGATTGCTTTTGTTTCCATGCAAAGACACAAAAAAGGTAAAGAAGAGAGTGTAATATTATTGTGTTGAGTCTTGTTCTCATATTGTAATTTCATCTACTGGTTGCTCTTGGTTTTGTGGAGGAGGTGTGGCTCATGTTGCTACTGTAGATCAAGTCGCTGTAGTTGTTGATCCAGTTGCTGCTTCTGGAGTGATATTTGTTGTTACTCATATTCCTTTTTCTTCTTGGAGGTTTTCTCCTGTGTTTGTACTTCAACTACCAGATTTTGATTCGTTTGCTGTCCCAAAAAACTCTAAATCTACATCCAAGCTTTCTCCCAAGAACGAAGGTTCTTTTTTGTCTGTAAAGTCAGCAATTTCTTGTTCAAGTTCTCTAATCTCTTCTCTTTTGGGTGGGATGAAATCAAATATTTCTCTTTCCACTGACTTTTGTAGAGGAATAGAAAAAGATCTGACAGAATTGTGCACAACAATTGGTATTCATCATACTTCTATTTCTTGTTTGTTTATTTTCATATTATCAACGATTATTTGTTCTCAAATGATAAACTTACTTTCTTTGAGTTGGTTAATAATATTTGTCAAAACAAAGATATGTGGATTGAGTATCCCTTTGTTGATAAGTGCTAGTTCATCTTCTTGTAGTGTGTTTACTGTAATTTTAAAAGAGAGTGTTTGGGCGTCTGGGTTGAATCTATCAAACGTGATAGCAAGACTTGGAAAGTTTGATTCTGATAGTTTGTCATCTATAAATCAAAACAATGATTTAAATAATGTTGTATCTACTTTTGAATCAGGCTCATAAAAAGTAAAGTAATTATCAAAATCTCAAATAACGTCACACTTTTTCGCATCTTCGAATGGATTCATATAACATGATTTGAGATAGTTCGTGATGTCGATTTCAGATCTTTTGTTAAAAAATTTCATATACGTTAGTAATTCATCTTGAGGTATATTATAAATACGAGAAAACTGTCCAATAAATGTATCTAATAGTCAAAATACTTTGAGTGCAGTAGAAAACTTTATAGTTTCTAGTGAAAGTAATGATCTTTGTAGAGATACTTTATTGTCATCTAGTTCTAATAATTCATGCAAATCTTTACTAAAGAATCAATATTGTCCAATTTCACTTTTTTTGTTATTGATTTGATTGTCTAGTGAGACTGTTTCGCTTATGATTGATGCAAATAACTCGTTAAGGATTCTTTTTTTGTGAACATAATTGATGTCTTTTGCATCTACAATTTGTTGGATAGTACTTGTTGCTTCTGGTCATACTTTTTGTAAGTTGTTGTAATAGTCGAAATTATATAATGGTATAATATCGTTGATTTGCTTTTCGTATTCTTCATACATTGTGACATATTGCATACTTTCATACGGGACTGATTTTTCTTGATATTGATCAAAATACCAGCTTGCATAAAAAAACACAGATCAGAATATACAACATAAGAAAATTACTCCTAATTTCATATTTATGCTTCATTGTGAGACAGGTTTCGACTCTTCACTCGTGTCTGAGCTGTTTTTGATCGCTCAGGTATAACGTACCTTGTTGTCTGATAAATTTTTTGTATCAGTTGGTTTTGATTCTGTTTCAACTTTTGGTGCTGCTGAAAATCATCACATTGCAGGTTTGGACTCGGTTCCAATTGCTGGGGTTGTGTTTTGTGCTGCTGTTTCTGGTGGTGTTACAGCTTCTTCTGTTGATGATGCTTTAAACTGAAATCACATATACATGTGTTGATATAAAACAGATTATTTTGTATAGTATATTTGATTTGTTTGTATTCGTCAAATTTTGTAAAGGTTTTTTTGTAAGAGTGTTGGCATATTCATGATAATGGATTATAATAACATGATTTTGCAAAATATATTGACATTGTTTGTTTAAATTGTATATTATTTATATATTTATCTTTTTACTTGTGTCTATGATAAAAAGAATTCTCTTTTTCTTGGCTCTCTTGTTTATTATTTTTGTGATAATTCGTATCGTTAATAAAGATTTTACCGATAGGGTTATTTCTTATATTCAAGATATTGAGTTGTTTAGTTCTCGTACAACTGTAGAAAAAGTAAATCCAGAAGAGGAGTGATCTACAATTATTGTTGAAACCATAACATTAGACGAAAAAAACAATGAAATTATTTTGTCTGACACTGATGACAGTATAGATTCTGAATGATTGTCCGGATCTTCTTGAATGACATGATCTGTTGTTTCTTGATCGGTAGGTACTGGTTCAACAAAATCAAATATCGTAGAAACAAAAAACCCTTCATCTCCAATTCTTCAAAATACATGAGTAACTATACTTTCTGGTAAAAATACTTCATGAACAATTATAGATACGACAAATCAGACATCTCTTACGCAAACACTAGATAAAGATGATATAAAACAAGCCGTTCGTGAAGTTATTAATGACATGATAAAAGAAAGTTCTTCACAAACAACATCGAGCCAATCTACAACAACTGCGACAACACCAACTACGACAACACAAAACTCAACAGCGTCAGATGAAACATCTTTAAGATATTTTTTGCAAAATATAGATAGATAGTTTTGTTTTTTGTTGCAATATCTGTACAAGTTTGTATAGTGATTGGAGTTTTATACTAACAACATAGCATGTTTGATATTTTGAAAAGATCAATAGTTTCTATTGTTTGAGGTGCGTTTTTGATATACTTGGGTTTTTTGTTTGCACATGGTACTGCTATTGTCGCTTCAGAGATCCTAGAATATAATACAGTTATGTATATATTTTTGTTTGTATTAGTTGGTTTTTTTACGGTTGTGTATGGAGTATATCCGATTTCAATGCGTATGCAAAAAGCAACATTGTTTGCAGTAGGAATTGTGTGTATTTTTGTATGATATACGTATTTGGTTGATGATATAACATCTGACGTGTATGTGTCTGACTTTGTTAGACTTTTGTGAGTGCTTATTGTGTTATTTGGTGCAACATGATCCCTTATTACCAAAAAAGTAAAAAAACAACTAGAGGACAAGAATATAGAAATTATTGAAGTATAGTCATCTTTTTTACTATTTAAATTTTTTTGATTATGGAAACAACTTCTGAGGCGATTACTACTCAAGCTACAACGTGAGGTGCGTCAATTTGATTAGGTGGTATTTTGTTGGTCGTGCTTGCTATTGTTGCGTGATATTTGATAGTGCTCTACAACAAACTTATCAAACTTAGAACTCAAGTAGAGAATGCTTTTTCTGATGTAGATGTACACCTAAAATCAAGATTTAACTTAGTAGAAAATCTTGTTCAAACTGTCAAAGGATATGCAACTCACGAACAAGAATTGCTAGAAAATGTAACAAAAGCTAGATCTATCTACAACAATGCTACTGGTCCAGACGAAAAAATTGAAGCTGACAACATGTTGACGTGAACACTCAAAACATTGTTTTCTGTAGCTGAATCTTATCCTGATCTCAAAGCGAACGCAAGTTTCTTGTCTTTGCAACAAAAACTATCTGATCTTGAAGAAAATATTGCTTGAGCAAGAAGATACTACAATGCTGCAGTTAAAGACTTCAACATAACATTACAAAGTTTTCCTGCAAATCTTATATGAGGAATACTTTGATTTACTATCAAAAAGTTTTTCGAAATCGCAGAAGCTGAAAAAGCTGTGCCAAAAGTTGATTTTGGAGCATAAACATAATCTGTTTACAAAAAATACAATACTGAGAAATGACTTGCATTGTGCTTGTCATTTTTTATATTATATATGTAATATTTTTTCAAATCACATTGAGAAGTATGACGTATATTATAGTGTCTTGACGCGAAAGCGGTCAGATTTTTTTTATTAATTAAGTTTAGAGAATGAGAAATATAAAAGAACGATGTAAAACTGCTGCTGTAGTTGTTGGTATTTGACTTACTTGATGATTATTTTGATGTGCAGTTGAAAAAGCAACTCAATGATCAGATAGTTTGGCAAAGGTGATGAAGGCTCAAACGGCCAAAGATAATGTAATTTGAGTATCATGAATATCAGATGAGTTGAGCAGAAGTATTTTATTTGTACAGCCAGGGCAGGAATATACAGCTAACTATGAAACAATAAATATTGAAAGCGAAAAGTATGAGCGTTACTATGAAAGTTCTTATGAGACTACTGATAATCTTTTGTCTAAAATACAAGAAGATTATCAAGCTTTTTGATATAATACATATCAATTTTTTGTAGAAGATTTTATTAAAAATATCGAAACAAGTTCAGAAGATAAAACTATTCTTGTAGGGTGATACTATATACGTATTTCTACTATATATGCTGAGCCTGCTCCGTGGGATGATTCAATACCACATTGAATGAGATTTAACATTGCTGTAAGTAAAGTAAAACAGCCAGATGAGAATGAGACAGCCAGATATTTGGAATGATATAATTTTATACTAAAAGATATTAAAGACTTACTCGCAGTTCTTGATAGTGAAAGTAAAGTGACTTATTGGACTTACGCATATAATTTAATGAAAAGAACTATTGATGCTGAAACTAATGTGATGTTGTGAAATATGAGTTTATTAGAAAATGATAGTGTAAATCAAAATATTCAAGATTATATTGAAGTAGATAGTATTTTTCATAGAAATCTAAAAGTTATTAACCATTTGTCTGAATCTGAAAGTATGTGAGATCTTAGAAGTATGTATATTTTTGCAAAATATTTTTTATGAAATTCAGAATCAATAGTTTCTTTGGCTTGAGGACCTTCTATCACGGCTAATAAACAAGTATGAGAACAACTCTTGAAATTGTCTGAAAAGTATCCAAATTATACACAATTTAATGAAGGACTGATATCTAGTTTTGAAACTGAATTTTCTGAGATCGAAAGAAATAGATTAGAATCTTTGTTTATTAATTTTGTAACTAATTCTATCAACAGTAAACCTTTGGAAGATAGAAAAGAATTCTTTGTTGATAATGGTTACGGTACACCAGTTTTTGATTATAATTATTTCCGGCCATTATTCCTTAAAGAAATTAAAGAAATATCTGAATGAAATAAAGATAATTGCCTATTTGGTATTCTTCTAGATATCTCTTTAGCAGATATTCACGATAAAACTAAACGAATGATTTATAACTGACTGTATGAAAATACTGTCGCTAACGCCATAAAAACTACTTTTAATCCTTACTTCCATTTAGATTATGAAAATTGATATTTGTATGTCGATGATGTAATTCAAAAAACTGAAGTTATTTTTAGAGCTTACAAAACTATAAATTGACGTGATGTTTTGTTAAAAGACTGAGAAGAAATTATTCCAATAGAACCAACTGAGCGCTTTTCTTTTGAGTCAACACCACTTGTAACTCACGTAGATAATAATAAAAAGATAGATATAAATTATATCAAGTTATGGGTTGCATCTTTTCCAAAAGGAACAAAGATAAAAATGTATTGAATCTGAAAAGACTGAGAAACTCTTTATAAATCCGAATAATAATACTTGTCGTTTTCCAAAAATTTGAGACTGACCTCCAATGTTGTCAGTATCCCTTTTGTTACGTTTATTTTTATTATAAATTTTAGAATATGAGTATAAGAAAGTGATGTAATACAGCTGCTGGAGTTGTGAGTTTTGGATTGGCTTCTCGGTGATTGTTGTGATGTGCAGCTGAAAAGGCAACTCAATGATCAAATAGTTTGGCAGAAGTGATGAATGCTCAAATTGCCAAAAATAATGCTACATGAGTTACGTGAATGCCTGATGCGTTTAGTAAAAGTATAAGATTTGTTAGTCCTGGTGAAACTGCAACTGCAAATTATACAACTCTAAATACTGATGCTAATTTTAGTGAGCAGTATTATATGAGTGAGTATGAAAACAAAGAAAAACTTATTGAGGATATACAAAAAGAGTTTAAAGATAAATCGTACAATAGTTACGCTTGGTTTGTAGAGCAATGTATCGAAGAATTTGATTGAAATGATCATGATGAAAGTATGCTTATTAATTGATATTATGTTCGTGTGATTAGTTCTTATCGCAATCCAGATCCTCAGGATGACTCTCAGTCGTATGGTGTTTGATATCATATAATGGTGGATCATATCGCTGATGAATCATGAAATGAATTTGCTAGGTATATACAATGAACTAATCTCTTTGAAGACACTCAATTAAGTGACTTTTTGGATCTAATGGATCCAAAAATAAGAGTGGTATTTCGAAATGTGATATATAATAACATGAAAAGAATGATCGAGCAAGAAAACAGTCTCATGTTGTGATCTGCTAGAGAGAGTGATGTTGATCTCAATGATGATAATACCCAAGATCAACATGCTTTTGATAGTTTGCTTCGTTCCAATCCAACTATCATGGCACATCTATCTCAGCACGAAGCTATGGGTTCTTTGCAGCATATGCATATTTTGACAAAATATCTCTATCTAAGTGATCAAAGTTTTGAAAATATGCCTCAAGATAAAGTTATGACCAAACATAAAGAACTAGCAGAGGAGCTTGTGTCTCTCAAAATGGCACACCCAACATATGCTTCTTTTATATCTTCAAACTTAGCAAGTTATAAAAGTATATCCAAATTTAGATTAAATAACTTTTTTGGAGAATATGCTCTAAGATATTTACATACCAACTCATGAGAAGATACGTTAGATGTAGAGTCTCTATATAATCTAAATCAAACTCAAAAAAATGAACTTTATCAAGAAGCTCGACCTTTGTTTGTTGATCAGATGCAAGATATTTTGTCAGGTTCAAGAGAAAGTGAATTGTATGCATTGGCTTTAGATCGTATATTAGATGATCTATATAACTCAATGAGATCTATGTCATATTGGTCTGTACATACTAATGTTGTTGGAAACGCAATTATGACTAGATTTCAAAAGAATATTCGCCTGGACTTTGAATGATGATATTTGTATGCAGATGATCTTATACAGCAAACAGATATTTATTTTAGAGTGTACAAAACCGTACAGTGACGTGATGTTTTGGTAGAAGATGGAGAGAGGGTTATAAACCTACAACCAACAGAGATTCTTGGTTTTTCTTCTATTCCAGTTGTGACACATATAGATAAGAGTACAAAAATAAGTATTCGTGATATACTAGCTCGATTTGAAAAGTTTGATGTGTGATGCAAATTGAAAATAACATGAGCATGAGATGAGAATGTCACAAGGATCAAAATGAAGTAGCATTTTTGTTAGTCTCTCAATAGTCTAATAACATCTTTAAAAAATAAAGTCTGACACGAATGCAGTCAGGCGAGTATTTTTATTTCACGATAGAAAATGAGTGTAAGATCTTGATTTAAATGTTTAGTAGCTGTCGCATCAATACCAATTATGATGTTTTTGAGTCAATCATGTAAAGTTGTACAAGATACACAGCAGTGATTGAGTAAAGTGATGAGAATGCAAACTGCCAAAGATTATGTCCATTGAGTGATAACAGAAATGCGTGATGATTTGTCTTCAGAGATACGTTTTGTGCATCCATCCAATTCGATTGCGTTTAATATAAATAGCTTAGGTTCTGATTATTATCCTACGAGTATGTGATTTTTTGAAGTAGGACAATATGATTCACAAGAAGATTTATTTGCTGCTATAGAACAAAAGTTTGAGAGAAATTTCTATAAGTTGTATAAAGACTTTGTTGAAGAATGTGTTTTGTCTATTAATGAAAAGTGAGATATAAAAGCTATAAAATTAGACGGTGTTGCTGTTAGTGTTGAGCTTATGAATTATAGAAAAGAGAAAACTCTTGAAATAACCGTATATTATCAAAAAAAAACCAAAACAAATGCTACTTCTCAAGTAAATACTCAACTATCAAATATTTTACGTTGAGAAAATCTCTTAGACTTTAATGATGTTTCAGAATATGCGATGGATGCTCATCTTATTGATTTCTATAACAAACTTACTAGTGACTTACAGCAAGAGTTTTGGGTGCAACTATATGATAATATGTACCAAGGTATCCAAAATAAAAACAACAACATCACATGAGATACCAAAAATGCCTTCCAAAGTATGTATCAAAAAGACTCTTTTCGTACATTTGATAGTCTTTTGAAGGCAAGTCCAGCTGTTTCGTCTTTATCTCAAAATCCACAACGAAAAAAGTATCAGTATGTATCTTTACTGGTTTTTTATGTTAACGAACCATATCGAATTGCAAGAAATAAGGAGTTATACCAGGTAGGTTCCTATAAGTTTGATCTAGTTGAAGATCTTGCTGAGAACTATAAGACTTTTGACACATACTCTGCATTGCAATTGACTTCAGATTTTGATGAGAAACAGCTTAAATTAGTTTTTGCTGATTTTTGTTCGTATTATAGTTATACTGATGATATGGATAGTGCGTGGCATATTTTTGCAACTCAAATGGATGAGATGATCCAATGACAGCAAAATCAATTGTCTGACTACTTACTCGATCACTATCTACAGTCAATGTATCAACATATGAATAACTTGGCTTCTTATTCTGTAAATAAAAATGTTGTGGCAAATGCAATTTCTGTTCAGTTTGACAAAAATATTTCAATTGACTTTGACAATTGGGTGTTGTATGCAGATGATGTTATTCAACCGACACAAGTTATTTTTAGAGCGTATCAGACAATATGAGGTCAAGATGTCTTGATTGAAGGATGAGAAATTGTTATACCTATATTACCAACAGAGGAATTAGATCTAGGATCAGTTCCATTGGTTGTACGAAAAGATTGATATTATACAGCGGATCTACCAGATGTTGCAAAGCGATATAAAGATTTGCCACTCAACACCAAAATAAAAGTGTACTGAATCTGAGATGCATGAGAAACGATAACAAGAATTAAGATTAAATAATAAAAAATATACTATACTCAAAAAATTTAATCTGACACGAATGTAGTCAGGCGAGTATTTTTTAGTTTAATCTTTGTACAGATGGTTTTTTCTTCCAATGAACATAGATCTACTCATACACCCGAGCAAGACGCATCTTTTGTGCATTTCCAACAATGTGGAGTTTTTAGACGTGCCTTGCATGTTGTTTTGTTTTTTGGATTTGCGATGTCTGCCTCTGCACAAGACACACACACAAATCATGTTGACAACAATCGTGATGCTGACAAGTTACCTCCTAGTGGTGTACAGTTTGTTAGTTCTATCGACAAAGCCCAAAAAGAGACCGACGTGCTAACGACATATCTTGACAAAAACAAATGAATGATACATACTTTGGATTTTGTGACGCTTGTGCGTGCGGATACAAATAACATTGCTCAGACGTCATATCGACAAACACTGTTTGAGACTTGGACAAAGTCAATTGATATCCAAAAGTATATGTTCTGATGAGTATTGAATAAACAAGAAATATTGGACGGGTTTGCTAGATATGCCGGTGACGTGTTGCATCAAACCATTCCTGACTGATTTGCGGTAGCATGCGCTATACCCAAGACTCTTTTGGAACAAAGAAATGTTGTGGTGAATATTGCTTTTGGGCAAAAAATTCCGCTTTTGCAATCACATGACTTTGATGTTGATAGCAAGACTCTGCGACAACATATGTCTCCCGACCAAAAAAATAAAATACAAGAGTTGTACGACATTGTCTATACCAAAAACTATCAAGACGTGGTTGCTCATTTGGATGCGATCATTACATTCAAACATCTCAATACCAACAAAAACTATACGATTACTATCAATGATAGTAAAAAACGTTTTGTTCTATCCAAAAAAACTATATGAAACCAATCACATCTTTCATTATTATGTATGGATTGATATAGATTGCCTACTGGACAGGAGTTGTCAGCTTTGCGTTGTGGGTATATAGCTTTGTATAATCCAACATCATATACAATAGTACAACCAGACACTAGGATGTCTTTGTCGTCTTCTCAGTACGTTCAATCGTTGTCAGATGAATTCTCTTTTGATGAAACTCAGACCCACGCAACTATCCAAAATATCAATAAACCTGTGTATGATTTTTCTGATATGTCGCTTTTGTATTTGGAGTATTTATTATGAGATGCCGTCCGAAAGGACATATATACCACTCGTCAAACAAAAAATACACAAAGATATGTCCATAGTACTTTTTGAAAGATAGTTGTTCAGTCAGGATTTGCTCCTGTATGGTTATCAGATACACCCACATTGGCAAACAAACAAAACAAAACTGTGTGATACTATCGTCATGTCTGAGATACGTTGACGTTTTTTGCGATTGCTCCATGTGATATTGTTGTACCCAATCCAAATACTAGTATCCAGCAAGACCAATGAGTATCAATATGATACACTCCAGAAAATTTTATTGTATGGCAGACATATCCATCGTCCACATTTGTACACAAACACGCTAGACCCTGACAGGTTATCAAAGTATTTTTGCCACAATGATATAAAATACATCCACAACAACTTGTGTCTTCTGCAACTATGACTTGAGTGATTGATGGTGCTGCTAGAGAGTATATCGACGCATATGCTTCTCCTTTGTTGTATTTTTGCCCTCAGGAGTAAGAATGTAATTTAGTTTGTAGATTTTTGACAAAAAGTATACTCGCCAGTATACTTTTTTTATGATACTAGAAAAATATTGAGAATATGTGCTGCTTACAAAAAAAGAGTCAATATGTAGTACGATAGAAATAATAATAAAAAATACGATCTCTGACCCAAATCAAAAAATGATGTGTAGATACATTGAGACAGACTATTAAAGTTTTGTAATTTGTACTACCATCTAGTGTTATTATTCTAAATTCTACTTACTTTACATTACTATCTAAAAAATCGTTATGAATTACAAGATGCCTATTGTGTCAAAAAAACTCTTATTATGTTGATTGTTAAGTATCATATGATTGTTGTCGTATGGATTTGCAATCAATATTATGCCAGACCTCAACAATGCAATGCAGGTGATATGAACAGTGGTGGGGACACCAAATGGAGAACAACCTGATTGATCTAATGAGTACTTCATGTTTTGATCAACATGATGATATATTATATGAAATGTTGGACTTGGTACAAAAGTACCATGACCATACAAATTGTTTGTACAATGAGATACAAACATAGAATGAAAACTAACAACAAACGATCTAGAAATAGAAAATAATTTGCATGTGCAGTGAAATTTGAGTGCGTCGGGAGCTACAACTTTGTGATGACCATTGTGAGTGTATGGACCTACAAAAATAGATGGAAGAGTAGGAATATGAGTCAATACCCTCAGTACCTACTACAAACTAGAAGTAAATGGACCTACAAATATTCAATGAGATCTTTTTGCTCCAAATATACACGCTTCTGCAAATGTAAACGTTAGTTGAGATGTTAAAATTGATAATGACGCATACTGACGTGATGCGTATTTTAGAAACCTCAACGCAAATGGAGGAATCAATGTTAGTGGAGATGTGAGAGTAAATAACGATGTCTATGGACGTGACGCGTATTTTAGAAATCTATTTGCAAGTGGATGATTTTTTAGTGGTCTAGTAGCAGATACCATTACATGATGAAATTGATTTTTTAGCGGGTTAGTGGTTGATAATTTGGTAGTTTGATCATGATTTCGTTTGCCTCCCGGAGATGAAGATCAAGTATTGATGACCAAAAATTGAGAAGCTGACCGACATACGTTGCCATTGGATTTGACGTGAGCGAGTGGACAAACACTCAGACGAGTAGATGGGAAGTGGACTAAAAGTAGTGTGCTTCAAAATCTATGAAACAAAGTTTTGATTACAACGGATGCTTCTATTGAGTGATGAA
>Ga0210026_1003489_pt1 | contig 12132 bp, 7 predicted proteins | sample CryGeymeta201509_FD_183977 | JGI IMG/M metagenome (GOLD analysis project Ga0210026, IMG submission 183977) | Groundwater microbial communities from Crystal Geyser aquifers in Utah, USA - Crystal Geyser metaG 2015-09 (SPAdes) (version 2) | ecosystem: Environmental > Aquatic > Deep subsurface >... | reverse complement strand
CATCGCAGCTGACGGTTGCGAGGCGTGTGCCGTGGTTGACGGCTACAGCTGCACCACTGTCGACCCCAGCGTGTGCACCGCCGGTTGCGGCGATGGAATCGTAGCAGGTGTTGAAACCTGTGATGCGGCCGGCGAATCGGCTGCGTGTGACGATAATTGCACCGTTGCAGAATGTGGCGATAGCACGCTGAATACGAGTGCAGGCGAGGCATGTGATGATGGCGGTGACACGGCTCGTTGCGACATGGATTGCACACTTCCAACATGCGGCGACAGCTACATCAATGCGAATGCCGGTGAGCAATGTGATGATGGTAACAGCATCAATAATGACGGGTGTTCGGCGGCTTGTAAGACCGAGTATTGCGGTGATGGCGTCATCAACAACACGACCGAAGAGTGCGATGACGGCAATACGGATGATGCTGACGGTTGCTCGGCGACTTGCACTGTCGAGTGCGATGGCAGCCAGACCTTCTGTGGGGTTACGGGGGGCTGCGTCGATACGGACAGCAACGTCTTGAACTGCGGCGCGTGCGGCGATGCATGTGGAGCTAACGAGCTCTGCATGTCGGGCGCGTGTGCGTCTATTTGCGATTCGGTCGACTGCAGTGCGCTAGATAGCGTGTGTGAAACGGGTGTTTGTGTCCTGCAAAGTGGTGTAGCGACCTGCACCGCACAGGCTTCAGCCAATGGCACAACATGCAATGATAGCTTCGTGAGCTGTGACACTCCGACTTCGTTTTGCCAGGCAGGCACATGCATCGGCGATGCACTGAGCGGCGCGGCTGCGGTTTGTCCGCTGGAACAGCCTGCGACGTTCTTGTCGCGTAGCAACACAGGATGGGCCGGTTCCAGCGACACATTTTGGGCCGACGGGCCCGCTGATTGTGGTGCGAACGAGGTTCTGACGGGTTTGACTGTTCGTTATGGTGGCTATTTCATGAGCTGGATCGGTTACGTGCAAGGGATTTGCTCGACCGTGGGTATCACTGGAGACACCTACACAATGACCGTGCGTGGAGGCACAGCGGCGCTTGGCTATGGCGCTAGTGGTGGCACGGTGGCTACCGTTCAATGTCCTGCAAATGAAGCCGTGATTGGCTTTGGTGGCCGAGCAGGCGCGGCTCTTGACGCGGTAAGTGTCCGTTGTGCTCCGTATTCGCTTACCGATCAAAGCGGCGAACGAACCATTACTCAAGGTGCGATTAGCGAGAGCAACATCGTTGGGAGTGGCGGCGGAGGAGACTTCGATAAAGACTGTGCATCGCAGAAAATCGCGCGATCTTTTCAGTTCATCCAGTCGCCGGGAACACAGGGGGCCACTGGACTTCAACTGAGATGCGATTCGATATACCTCCCAGTGCGTTGACACGAGTTCACGCTCGGGCGTGCGCACATGTTCATCGCGCACGCCCCTTCCACACAGCCAAAGCGCATTGCCACGACTAGAATTTGGTCGACCAACTGCCAACTTATTCGTGGTTTTTTGGCGCCGACGTAGGTCGAGGATTTCATGTGAACGAAGCATGAAATGAAGAAGGAAAGTCGTCGTTCTAATTCATGGGGACCGATTATTTAATCTATTTTCTAAAGTCGAGGGGTTTTGGGTCGATGGCTTGGGGGCATCCGGTCGCTAGTTATCAAACACTGGGTTTGGTGAATGAGATCGGAACCACTCGGAACGGAACTTCTATGTTGAATAAAAACGCACTTATTTTCTCGATTCTTTTCATCGGTGCCTGTGCTGGCAGCGACGGTTCAAATGGACCGGTCAGCCTCGTGGCACTCGAGGTTGAGGCAGCCGGAGACAATTGCGAAGTTGGTGGACAAAAGATCCAGGCTGGAATCGATGCAAATGGTGATGGGGTATTGGATTCAACGGAAGTCGCTTCCACCCGATACGTTTGTGATGGAGTAGGCAGTGCTGGTGCGGCCGGCTCAATTGGTGCCGCGGGTGCTGACGGTCTGGCGAACCTCGTGACCACGATTGCCGAAGCGCCTGGAACCAATTGCGCCACGGGTGGAACATTGGTTTCGTACGGACTCGACGACGACGCCAGCGGAACACTCGAAGCCGCAGAAGTGGACGGTTCCACTTACGTGTGTAATGGCGCCGATGGCGCGGACGGCGCAGATGGCACGAATGGCCTGAACAGCATCGTTATGACGACCCCTGAAGCCCCAGGCAATAATTGTGCAACGGGCGGGACTCTCATCAGCTATGGCTTGGACGATGACGCCAATGGCACCCTTGAACAAGCCGAGGTCGATGGGTCGTCATATGTGTGTCATGGAGCCGTCGGAGCCGCTGGCTCCAACGGAGTCTCCACACTCGTCAACTCGTCCCCCGAGCAGCCCGGCCTTTTGTGTGCTGCGGGTGGAACGGTCGTGACCTACGGCTTGGACGATGACGCCAGCGGCACACTCGAACCAACGGAAGTTGATGGGTTCTATCCTATCTGTAACGGCGCCAATGGTGCGGACGGTGCTGCCGGTGCTGCTGGAATCAGCGCGATCATGACGACGAGTGTCGAGGCTCCAGGCACTAACTGCGCAGCAGGCGGAACCGTGGTCACCTACGGCGGCGACGATGATGCTGACGGAACGCTGCAGCCGACCGAAGTGGAAGGAAGCGTCTATGTCTGTAACGGAGAAGCCGGAGCAGTAGGCGCAGCAGGAGCAGATGGTACAGATGGTGGTCCTCGCACCGTCATTCGGTTCGATCGTGGTAGTGATTTCGGATATTGCCCATACTCACCATCAGGAGCCACTGATATTTTTGTTGGTGTGGATGTTAATGGGAACGGTATTTTGGATGATGCTGAAATTGATACCGGGCTGACCGTCTGTGAGGCCGATTTCGCTTTTTAATCATTTCCGCATTTGGAAATGACGCCATGGGCGCGAATTAGAGAGGAGCCATTTGGCTCCTTTTTTTGTGTGACCTCTCGCGGATTTCTGTAGGCATTCGCACTTGGTTTCAATTCAGTGCGGAATCGTGTAACCGTAATGGTTACAGGAGTCGTATGAATACCGAATCAAGCAGCAGAGAACCTCGAATCATTGCTCGGCAATTGGCGCTCGGATTTGGTTCGGTGAGCCTTGTCGCGATTTTGATGAGCCTGGCGCTGCTCTGGGTCAACAGCGATGTGTCGAGCTTGGTGTCGGGTATGCGTCATGACGAGGACTCGATTCGTCAGGGACTCGAGCTCGCAACGGCGGTGCGCCAGGAGTCGGTTCAAATTGGACGCTCTCTGATTGACCCGACGGACGCCCAAATCAAGGAATACGAGGAGCTTCGTGCTGAGGTGCGGGGCAGAATTCAGCGGCTCGCCGCTGACGTGCCTGCCGACGAAAAGTGGCGTCTTCAAGTGCTTGGCGAAAAGACCCAACAAATGCACGACGTGTTTCTAAATGCCGCTCTTCCGGCGGCTAGAGACGGCCGTAGCGCCGACTTAAGAGCTGCTCACACTGAAATATCCAAGTATTCTGCCGAAGCTTCCGCGCAGGCGGACGCACTTGCTCGGGCAGTCGAAGGCGAAATGGTTCATGCCCATATGCTTGCGACGGACACGACCAATTTGGGGTTGGCGATAGGCGTGTTGGGCATCGCGTTGATTTTATTATTGTCGATCGGATTTACGATGCGCCTTCGTGACCGTTTGCTGAATCCATTGCTCAAACTGACGGATGCAGCTCGGCGATTGGGCGGCGGTGAGTTTGATTTCAAGGTCGGCGAAGTTGGGGAAGGAGAGCTGCTTGAGCTGGCTCGGGCATTTGACCGAATGAGCGAAGAATTGGCACGTCGTGAAAGTTCGTTGGTGCATAATGAACGGATGGCCGCCATTGGCCAGCTCGCTGCGGGTGTGGCGCACGAATTAAATAATCCAATTGGAATTATTCGTGGTTATTTAAAAACGATGGTGCCCGACGGCGACATCGAAACTCTGCGCGAAGAACTCGCCATTTTGGATGAAGAAGCGGCCCAATGTCAGTTGATTGCAGAAGACCTTTTATCTTATGCGCGAGCATCCGAACCCCAACGCGAATCGGTTTCGATGTCAGAATTATTGACCGAAACGGCGCGGCGTTTTGAAGAGAGTGCGGCAGCGCTTGGTCATAAGGTTCAGGTGGATGCGGACGATAATAGGCTCGCGATTGATGGTCCTCGAATCCGCCAAGTGTTGCTGAATCTGCTTGGAAATGCAGCGCACGCTTCGCCGGAGGACGCGACGATTCGACTGCGTGGGATCGTGGTCGATGGAGGCTACGCGATCGAGGTTCAAGACAAAGGCGCTGGCGTGGTCGACGCCGAAAAAGAGCGAATATTTGAGCCGTTTTTTTCAAAACGCCGTGGCGGAAGCGGACTCGGGCTCTCGGTTGTCTTGGGAATTGTAAAATCTCATGGGGGCACAATCGAGGTCGTCGACGCAATCGACGGCGGCGCGTGCCTGGTCGTGTTTTTGCCCGATGGAGGCACCCATGCCTAAGAAAGAATCCGTGGTCCTGGTCGTCGACGATAAACATAATATGTTGCGTTTGATGACTAAGGTCTTGAAAGCAGACGCGAAAGTTTTGACTGCTCAAGGTGGTGCGGAGGCACTCAAGATTTTGGCGATGGAGCCAGTCGACGTCATTTTATGCGACCTTAAAATGCCCGACATGGACGGGCTGGACGTCTTGAAAGCAGCCAAACGCCTACGGCCTGGTGCAGAATTTGTGTTGATGACGGCGTACGCGAGCGTGGGGACGGCCGTCGAGGCATTGAAGCTCGGCGCTTACGACTATTTGAGCAAACCGTTCGAGCCTGAAGAGGCGCGCGCTGTGGTGCTTCGTGCGCTTTCATTGACCAAGGCCGTAAACACGAGTGACGCGCCGTTTCCCGAGGTCTTACCCGGCGTTGTGGCGAAATCCAGGGTGATGCAAGACGTCGCTGAGTTGGTGACCAAACTGGCGCAGAGCGACGCGACGACCTTGATTCTTGGGGATACTGGCACCGGCAAAGAGCGCGTGGCGCGAGCCGTTCACGAGTTGAGCCCGCGCGCTTCGAACCGATTTGTGGCGCTGAACTGTGCCGCGATTCCAGCTGAACTCCTGGAAAGCGAATTGTTTGGGCACATGAAAGGCGCGTTTACCGGCGCAGTCAGTGACCGAAAAGGGCTCTTTGAGGAGGCCAGCGGCGGGTCGCTGTTTCTGGACGAGATTGGCGATATGCGGCCTTCGTTGCAGGCCAAACTGACGCGTGTGCTCGAGGAACGCTCCATTCGTCGAGTGGGCGACTCCAAGGAGCGAAAGGTTGATGTCCGACTGATTGCGGCCACGCATCGCGACTTAGAATCGATGGTGGAATCTGGAACGTTTCGTGAAGATCTCTGGTACCGACTAAATGTCGCACAGGTGTTGCTCCCCAAGCTCGTGGACCGACCCGATGATGTGGAAGTCTTGGCCCGGTTTTTTCTGCGCCAACAGGCCGAACACGGCAGGGTGACAGGCCCGAACGAATTTACACAAGAAGCGATGAGTCTGCTGGTGGATTACGATTGGCCAGGCAATGTTCGGCAGCTTCGATCTGCGGTGGAGCGGGCCAGCATCGTTGCGGCCGGCGAGCGTGTTGAGGTTGGGGATTTGCCGCCGGAGCTTTTGCGGGGGGCCAGTGTTTCAAACACGGATTTGTCGGCTTTCACGTGGTCTGAAGCGACCGAACGCGGTCGGCTTGAGCTTGGAAAACGCTACCTACAGGATGTCCTTGAGCGCTTTGACGGCAATGTGAATGACGCGGCGTCTCACGCGGACGTCGAGCGCGAGAGCTTCTATCGTCTCTTGCGGAAACATGGCGTTGACGCGTCGCTATTTCGTGGCTCGTCAGGACATTGAAATTGAATGTCAGCGCGGGTAGCAGACCCTGGCCTGGTCGTATCGCCATTCGATAGGACCGCAGGATTCACGCCTTCCGCACTCGTCCGACTGGCACAACGTGTGGCATTGCACGTCCGTGGAGCGTGCATTCATGCCTGCTTTCTTGACGCAGAGGGCACCGCTCGGACATGCGTTGAGGTAGCAGTTTTCGCCGACTTCGGTGAGGTTTTCGGTGGATGCAAGACAGCGGAAGTCCGCGATACGCGGGGCGAACTGGCATGTTTTGCCTGGCGCACAATCTGGTGCGTAGGGGTCGCACTCTGGGTAGGACGGCAGGAATTCAGCACAATCAAGGTCAGGGGTATCGACCTGGGCTGCGCGACATTCCAGGAAAGCGCTCAGGTTGTCCATCGCGTAGACGCCCATGCCACGGCAGGTGCCATCGGCGTCACATTGAGAAGTCCGCCAGCAACCGTTTGCGCCCGGGACGTACTCGGGAAGCGAATTGCCGCACACCAGAATTCCGCGAACGCTCCCATCTGGATCGACGATGGGGCCACCTGAATTTCCACCAAACCCATCCACGGTCGCTTCAAACGAGTTGAGAGAGGTGTAGTAGGACATGTCTGCGACGGTGCCTGGAGCGACCTTCATTGGGATTCCGCTGGGAAATCCGATGGCCGAAACCAATTCACCAAGTTCTGGTCTGGTGGGTTCGATTTTCAGTGGTGTTCGGCCCACGACTTCTCGATCGAGTCGGACGACGGCGTAGTCGGCCGTGCATTCCTGACTCTCGTAGGCGAGCACTTCAGCGCAGCCATAGACGTTCTCGGGCTTTAGAGCCGGGACGTCGCCGGCCGCCGCTGTGGCCTCGTCGTCGTAATTCAGGTCGAAGATCCACGTGCTGTCTTGGCAAAGTGCTTGAATCGAAGTCGACCCTTGTTTCACGCAATGTCCTGCCGTGATCAGGATATCGGGGGCAACCAAAAATCCCGAGCAACTCGCGATCACGGGTTGGCTCGCAAACTTCGCGTCGTCGCACAGGAATTTCTCGATCTGCAGCGTGTCGGGCGGTTCAGCGAGCTCGATCGTGTCTGCTCCGAAAGTTAGGCGATGACGAGGCACCATGGCGGCGACGGCCTGCGTTGCGACTCGGAGCGCTGAAGCTTCGTCGAGCGAATAGACATCTAGGCGATCGTCGCTCCCAAAAACGTCTCCTTTGCCGCCTTCGCCAGAAGGTTGAACAGAGGCAGGCGGGGTGGATTCGTCATTTGAGTCGGGAGTCGTGCAGCCAGTGACCGCCACCGTTAGCGCAGCCCATACGAACGCCCGAGAACCGATTTGTCCACACATCGACCATGAGTTGGCGAGAAGTTCTTTCATAGGTCGAGGCCTGTTTTTGAAAACGATGGCTGATGGTGACGTGGTTTCGTGGGGGCGTCAATCGCTTTGCGCCTGTGCGGATAGCGCTCCCGCTCAAGCAGGTCGCTCGACTCGGCGAAGATCGTTGTCGGGATTCGTTGTGGATCCGTCGATATCTGTGTTAGCGGTCAACAACAAACACTTTGAAAGGGGCGACCATATGAAGGCTTTTATTGGGATTATTCTGCTGTCTGTCGGCGCTGCAGCTTGCGGTGACGACACCACAAGTAATCCGGCTGCAAATAATGGTGGAAATAACACCAATAATACTCAGACCAATAATAGCGACGGGATTACTCGCGGCGAAAATGGAGCGATCAACACGAGCGCCTTCGACGGCCAAGTCGTGTGGGCCTCATCCGGCGCGGTATCGTGGATCGACCTCGCCACGAACACCAAACGGCAAGTCTCCGTCGGGCCCGAGTCGCTCGACGATCTCGATCAGCTCGTCGTCCACGATGGGCTTTCGCTCTCGGTCGACGGAAAGGTTGTCGCGTACACCAAGTCATCGAGCTCTTATTGCACGGGGGCCGAGGGACCCTTCCTGATTCCATTCGGGCAGCTCGAGGTGGTCACGCCAGGCGAACCAGGCGACGTGCTTCCGGTCGACGTCGGCGACGGCGAGATTGTATGCCGTTCGGCCCAGTCTCCGTCACTTGATGCGACGGGGAGTTCGGTCGCGTATGCCGAGCAGCGACTGATGAAAAACGGTGACCTCGTCAAGTCTGACATCATGTTCTGGACTCGAAGCGGTGAGCCGACGCGGCTGACAACCAACGAGGCGATGGACTTTTACCCGATCCTCAGCGCAGACGGAGCGCGGGTCGTGTTCTTGTCGACCCGCGACACAGATTCGGAGCAGGAAGGCGGCCTCTACATCATGCCGACCGATGGCTCGGCCGAGCCGACTAAAATCGATATCAGCCATCCTGACATCACCAACGAGGCGAGGCTTGGCCAACTCGACCTGCCTGCGTGCAGCAACGACCTTTCTCGATGCGTGTACGTCGATGGGCCCGACCTCGATCATCGCGGAGCGTATCTTGTCCAGACCGATGGAAGCGGTGTGACACGACTTGGAGAGGTCACAAACGTGCTCACTGTTGGGATCAGCGGCGACGGGACCAAGGCGCTCTTGGCTCGGTCGCTCGACGGGCTGAAAAGTGAGCTCGTCCTCTTCGACCTGAACGCCCCTCAGAACGGTGAGGTGATTCAAACGAATCTGCCCGCGGATCTGGCCAACCCACCTAAGCTCAACTTCGACGGGAGCCTCTTCATCATTAACCTTCCTTTTTTCGAGCCCTGGGGCAATCTCAGGGGGGCTGGCAATTTGTCGGTTTTTCAGACCAAAGGAGAAGGCTCGGCTTTGATCGATTCTGACAAGACCGATGACGAGTTCGTGACCGTCGCCAACTTCCGGTTCAACCTTCGATAAGTTGGTGGCATCAGCCGCAGAGTGACCGAATCAGTCACAAAGAATCTCTTTCGGTCACAACAAATCACGCTAAAGGTCCCGCAGGGCCGCATTCTACCGTGTGGCCGAGTGATTTTTCGGCGGCACGACCTGTGCACAACCACACCCGTCTGCGTGAACGCAAGGAGGCGGCGTGAAGTGGTTGGTTCTATTTTTGGTTTTTGGGGTGATGGGATGTGGCGGTGCGCCAGTCCAAAACGCGCGTGAGATGTGGTCGACAAGTTCACCTCCACCGGCGCTTGGTCCGGCGCTGCCTGAGTTCAAGTTCGAGGCTGGTTTACCCGGATATGTAGAATACGCGTTGGCCAATCAACCAGGTTTGGGCAGCGCACACGCGCGTTGGTCGGCGGCTATCCATCGGATTTCCAGGTCGGAGCGCTTGCCTGATCCGATGTTGATGGTGGGAGTTCGAGCGGTGAATCCCGACATGGGACTTGGGCTGGGAACCGTCGGCGTACAACAGGCGTTGCCGTGGCCCACACGGTTGAGTCTTGGTGCAGATGCCGCTGCTGAAGCCACGTTGGCCGAAAAGGACCGCTACGAAGCGACCTCGCTCGCCGTCGTCGAACGCGTGTCGCGGGCCTATTGGGGACTCTGGAGAGTGCGTCAATTACGGCGCCTGCACGAAGAACACCTTCAAATTGTACAATCCCTTGCCGAGGCCGTTCGCTCAAGGCTTGCGACAGGCGCGGCCAGTCTTGCAGACCAGCAGCAGGTCGACCTGACCGTTTCGCGAATCGCCGACGACATCGAAACCATGAAGGCCTCGGAAGCCGCCTGGGAAGCCGAGTTGCGATTGGCCATCGGGGCTCCTGAACTAAAGGATTTACCCACCCAAGACGACGCGCCGTTGCCTGTGCCTCTCACAGAAAACCGCCAATCTCTGGCCGGGGCCGCTGCGGCTCATCCCGCCTTGCTGGCCTACAATTCGCTAGCCAAGTCCAAAGAAATCATGGCGCAGGCTGAGGCCGCCGACGGATTGCCTGACTTCTTGGTTTCAGCTGAATGGGCGGTGGCCGAAGACACTTTGATGGTGGGGGCCGGCATCTCTTTGCCTTTATGGCGCGGTTCATACGCCGATGCCGTCGACGCGATGGAGGCCGAGGCGCTGATGCATAAATTCGAAGGGCAGGTGGCGCTGGAAGCCGCTCTGGCCGCCATGGATTCCGAGATCGCAACGCTCAACGACACCGCGCGACGAAGTGCGGTTTTAAATGACGTTCTAATTCCGCAAGCAAACGCGGCGTATGAGTCGGTCGTTGGTGGCTACGTCACCGGAAATGGAAATGTCACGCAGTTATTAATGGCTCAGCGGGACCTGCTCGATTTGAGAATCGCTTTGGAATCTGTGCGCGCTGATTACGCCGATTCGAAAGCACGTCTTGAACAGATTGTGGGCCGAGAAATCCCATTTGGAGAAAAATAATGAACGAATTTCCATGGAAAAAATGGGGTCTTCGTGTTCTGCCGGCTGCCCTGGTGATTTTCGGAATCATTCTTGGGGCCGCTTTTTGTGGTGGCTCTCAGGTGGCTGAGGTCCCGCGCGATCAAGCGGATAAACACGACCACTCTGACGCTGATGCCGCGATGTGGACGTGTTCGATGCACCCTCAGATTCGGCAGGCCGAACCCGGACAATGTCCGATTTGTGGGATGGATTTAATTCCGGTTTCAACCTCGTCCGGAGAGCAGGGCGCCAACCGAATCGAGCTCTCGGAAAGAGCGCAGATTTTGGCCAAAGTGCGGACCACAGAGGTTCGTCGTCAGGGGGATGAGGGCGCGCAAATCCGCCTGCTTGGCCGCGTGGAACCCAACGAATCGACGTTTCGCACTGTCACAGCATGGACCGGCGGCAGAATTGACCGGCTTCATGTCAACGTGACAGGGGCCAAAGTGAAGTCAGGCCAGGTGATTGCCACGCTTTACAGCCCCGAAGTCTTCACCGCACATCAGGACTTACTGACGGCCAAGAAACAATTAGCGGCCATGGTCAATGGAACTGAAGTCTCAAAAATGGCCTCAAACGCGAGCCTTGAGGCATCGCGCGAACGCTTGAGGTTACTTGGCGTCCCCGACAACGAATTGGCGCGCATGGAAGGTCAGAATAAGCCGACCAAAGCTGTCGCAATTCGGTCGCCATTTTCAGGGACTGTGATGGAGCGCATGGCGACGGAAGGCGCCTACGTCATGACGGGAACTCCGCTTTATCGCGTCGCGGATTTGGGGACACTTTGGATTCAGCTTGATGCCTACGAAAGCGACCTTCCACGGCTTGCTGTCGGGCAATCTGTCCAGATCGAGGTCGAGGCTTTTTCTTCCGAGAAATTTGAAGGGAAAATTACCTTCATCGACCCCACCGTCGACGCCCAACGACGCACAGCAAAGGTTCGCGTCGAAGTTCCAAATACGGATGGCCGTTTGCGCCCAGGCATGTTTGCGCAGGCGATGGTCGATGCCGGTGGCTCCGAAAAATCAGCATTGGTGATTCCTTCGTCAGCGGCTTTGTTCACGGGCCGCCGTTCGATCGTCTATGTCGAGGTTCCCGGCGCGGACAGGCCAACCTACGAGCCCAGGAATGTGCGCCTTGGACCGCGGCTGGGCGAGAATTACCCCGTGGTTGCAGGACTTTCTGCGGGCGAACGCGTGGTTTCGCGGGGGGCTTTTGTTCTGGACGCCGATCTGCAGATCAAAGGTGGCGCCAGCATGATGAGCGCGCCTGATGACCGCCAGGCCATTTCGGAAAATCTGATCGAGTTATCCGGCGCGGAATTGGCGCAGCTTGAACCCCTTGTGAATGAGTATCTAAGCGTGCAACGAGCGTTGGCGGGTGACGATCATGCAGCCGCAAAAGCGGCAGCGGAGTCAATTATGGCGGGCCTCGCCGCGGTGAAATTTGATAAAAATACCGCGGCAGCCACCGCGTTTTCCAAAGTGGCGTCGCCGCTTGCTCAGCATGCGAAACATGTCTCGATGTCCAAAGATATCGAGGAGGCACGCCTTGGTTTTGAGGGGTTGAGTCACGTCGTCATGGATGTTCTGCGCGTCTTTGGAAATCCACTGCCGTTTTCGGTCGTGCTCGCCCACTGCCCGATGGCCCTTGGGACCAACGGGGCGGATTGGATTCAAGGCGGCAAGGTCATCGATAACTCGTATTTTGGTGAGTCGATGCGCTCATGCGGCGACGTCGTGCGTGTGGTGGACCCTGGAACCCATCTGGACACGACTGAGGTGACCAAATGAGCGGGCACGAGGCCAAAAGCGGCTGGGAGTCCTTTATCGGTTGGTTCATCGAGAACCGACTCGTGGTCTTTCTGCTGACCTTGATTTTGATTGCAGGTGGCGTGCACGTGTCCCCCTTTGATTGGGATGTAGGCTCG
>Ga0210026_1003482_pt1 | contig 12146 bp, 15 predicted proteins | sample CryGeymeta201509_FD_183977 | JGI IMG/M metagenome (GOLD analysis project Ga0210026, IMG submission 183977) | Groundwater microbial communities from Crystal Geyser aquifers in Utah, USA - Crystal Geyser metaG 2015-09 (SPAdes) (version 2) | ecosystem: Environmental > Aquatic > Deep subsurface >... | reverse complement strand
ATGTCACCGAACTGTTATTTTTGGGCATAAAACCCATAAATTTTTCTTTTTTTAACCCGGTCAATCTGAACAATTGAATCACCCGGATCGACACCGCTTCAGGCTCATACCTGAATTGGAAAATACTCGTCAAGCACTGGTAGGCAGTCAATGAGATTCGTATGGTTTGGTAGGAGGGGGCTTGCCCGCGATGGATGCCGCTGATCGCTGGCAAGCCCGCTCCTACACCCGTCTGATTTAATTTGACTATCTATTAGCAGCCTGTCGGAGTTAAAGGAAATTGGCGGGGAGAAAAGCGGTGGCTACCCCTTCATCCGCGTAATCCTCACCACTTCCGTAATCTTGCGCAAACTGCGCATCACGTTGGCGAGGTGGATGCGGTTTTCAACCTGCAGGGTGAAGTTCATGGTGGTGTAGGCGCTGCCGTCTTCTTCTTCCATGCTGACATTGTCGATGTTCGATCCGGCATCGGCGATGGCGGCGGCGACCTTGGCCAGCACGCCGCGCTGATTGGCTACTATCAGCTTGATGTTGACGTCGAAGGGTTTTTTTGGCGCTTCCGGGTCCCATTCCACATCCAGCCATTTGTCGGTGTCGGCGCGGCTTTTGGCGATGACCGGGCAGTCGTGGGTGTGGATGATCAGGCCCTGGCCCTTATTGATGAGGCCGATGATCGGGTCACCCGGTATCGGCCGACAGCATCGGGCATATTGCACCGCCATGCCCTCGGTGCCGCGGACGGTGATCGGCCCCATCGGGGCGTTCTTGCGATCTTCAGTGGTTTCGGTGATGGCGAGCAGTTGGCGTGCGACAACGATGTTGAGGCGCTTGCCGAGGCCGATGTCGGCCAATACCTCCAGCCGGCTTTTCCCGGTGTTTTCGCGCAGCAGTTTCCCCCATTGTGCTTCGGTGATTTCCGCCGGATCTGTGCCCAGTGCACGCAACGCCTGGTTGAGCAGGCGTTCGCCCAGGGTGGCGGATTCATCGTACTGCATGGTCTTGAGGAAATGCCGGATGTGCGAGCGCGCCTTGCCGGTGATGACGTAATTGAGCCAGGCCGGGTTGGGTTTGGCGTGGGCGGCGGTGACGATTTCCACCTGGTCGCCGTTGTGAAGCTCGATCCGCAGCGGCATCAGTTCCTGGTTGATTTTTACCGCGATGCAGCGGTTGCCGACGTCGGTATGTACGGCATAGGCGAAATCCACCCCGGTGGCGCCGCGTGGCAGGGCCATGATCTTGCCCTTGGGGGTGAAGACGTAAACCTCGTCGGGGAACAGGTCGACCTTGATGTGTTCCAGAAATTCGGTGGCGTCGCCGCTTTCCGACTGAATCTCCAGCAGACTTTGTAGCCACTGGTGGGTCTTCTGCTGCATCTCGTTGATGCTGGCGTCCCCACTCTTGTACAGCCAGTGAGAGGCAACGCCGGCTTCGGCGATCTTGTGCATGTCCTGGCTGCGAATCTGGATCTCGATCGGCGTGCCGAACGGCCCGAACAAGGTGGTGTGCAGGGACTGGTAGCCATTCGCCTTGGGGATGGCGATGTAATCCTTGAACTTTCCCGGAATCGGCTTGTAGAGTTGATGCAGGGCGCCCAGGGTGAGATAGCAGGTAGGGACGTCCTTGACGATGACGCGAAACCCATAAATATCGAAAACTTCGGAAAAGGGCAGGGATTTACCCTGCATTTTTTTGTAAATGCTGTACAGATGTTTCTCGCGCCCGGTGATGGCGGCCTCGATCTGGCTATCCTTGAGCTTCTGCTTGATCGCCTCCAGCACCTTCCCCACGACTTCGCGACGGTTTCCACGCGCGGCCTTGACGGCCTTGGCCAGCACGTCGAACCGGTTAGGGTAGAGGTGGCGGAAGCTCAAATCTTCCAGCTCGCCGTAAACGCTGTTTAGCCCCAGGCGGTTGGCGATCGGCGCGTAGATTTCCAGGGTTTCGCGCGCGATGCGCTGGCGCTTTTCCGGGGGCATTGCCCCAAGGGTGCGCATGTTGTGCAGGCGGTCGGCAAGCTTGATCAGTATGACGCGCACATCTCGCGCCATCGCCAGCAGCATTTTGCGGAAATTCTCGGCCTGGGCGTGGACTTCGGTCTGGAACTCGATCTTGTCCAGCTTGGATAGGCCGTCTACCAGTTCGGCCACCGCCTTACCGAATTTTTCGGCGATTTCCTGCTTGGTGATGGCGGTGTCTTCCACCACGTCGTGCAGCAGCGCAGCCATTAGCGCCTGGCTATCGAGATGCCACTCCGCCAGGATTTCGGCGACCGCCAGGGGGTGGAAAATATAGGGTTCGCCGCTTACCCTGAACTGGCCGGCGTGAGCTGCATCGCTGAGTTGGAACGCCGCCTCGATCTGGGCGATGTCCTCGGGTTTGAGGTAGGTGAGGCGGGAGGTTAGATCCGAAACGTTAGGCATTTTTGTAGGGTAGGCACGTTTTTGTGTGTGGGAGCGACCGTAAGGCTCGCGATTTTCGCGGCGAGGACGCCGCTCCCACACACAAAAACGTGCCCACCACCTAGCAGCCTGTCTGACTTGAAGGAAATCGGCTGCAAATCCGCCTGGGCGGTCCATATTTCGCCGCTTTTTTGGTCAATAGAACGACTATTGACCTGCAAAACCGGCAAAATCTGTCCTCGCCCAGCCGAATTTTCGCTTCGATTCTTCAAGTCAGACAGGCTGCTAGCCGAATGAATTCGGCCCTGCTCAGGCCAGGCCGCGGTTGAGTATCTCCAGCCCGACCTTGCCCTGGGCAATTTCGCGCAAGGCGATGACGGTGGGTTTGTCGCGGTTGGCTTCCACCATCGGCGTGCCGCCCTGGGCGATCTGGCGAGCGCGCACGGTGGCGACCAGGGCCAGCTCGAAACGGTTGTTGATGGTCTTCATGCAGTCGTCTACGGTAATGCGTGCCATGCTAGCTTCCTTTGATTGAGTGATGCCGGTTATTTCATTTTGCCGATCATGTCGGCATGAGCGCTGAGTTGTCGGCTTGCCGTCAGTCGCTGCGCGCGGATCACGCTGATCAGGTCCTGCAGCGCCGTTTCGAAAATGTCGTTAATTATAACATAATCAAACTCTTCCACATGACCGATATCCTCGCGGGCGGCAGACAGGCGGCGCGCGATGATTTCCCCAGAATCCTGGCCGCGCCCTGTGAGCCGCGCGAGCAGGGCTTCCAGCGAGGGCGGCAGGATGAAAATGCCGGTTGCCTGGGGGAAGATTTTTCTGACCTGGGCGGCACCCTGCCAGTCGATTTCCAGCAGGATGTCCTGGCCTTCGCGCATGGCATTTTCGATCCACGGCTGGGAGGTGCCGTAGCGGTTGCCGTAAACCTGGGCGCTTTCGAGGAAGTCACCTCGTTCCAGCATCTTGATAAACGTCTGTTCCGTGACGAAATGATAGTCCTTGCCGTCCACTTCACCCGGCCGCGCCGGGCGGGTGGTGTAGGAAACGGATAGCTTTACCTGGCTGTCGTTCTGCAGCAGCTCCCGTACCAGGCTGGTCTTGCCCGCACCGGATGGCGCGGTGACGATAAATAGATTTCCTGTGGCCATGTTTACTCCGTTGGTTGAGGGTCAGGCGGCGTGGGAGCGGACTGCCTGGCGTTCGGTGAGCAGGTAGAGAGCAGGTACTGGTTCAGGCTAACCCCCTCCCGTTTGGCACTGCGCGCCAGATCGGCATGAAGGCGGCATCGGTTCCGGGACAGGTCGTCCCGCAGCAGTGGCAGCCTCGATCCAGGCGACGATGGCGTCATGAGCCTCGCGGAGTGCATCCGTCTCGGTTGCCCCCCCAGGCAGTGCAGCCGGGTAAATCCGGGACGGTGGCGATGTGGTCCTCGTCCTCGTTGCTCCAGAAAACTTCAATCGGATATTTGCTCATTGCCATACCTTTCAATCATGACGATCAACGCCCGATGCGGATCCTGCCCGCCCTTGTGAACAAACCCCTGTCACATGTAGGTTGGGTTGAGCGGTTTTTTGCGATACCCAACAAACCCAAACTTCAAAAACAGGTTTTGTTGTTTAGGTTTGTTGGGTATCGCGATGAGGCCGCTCAACCCAACCTACATGAGACTTACCCCAGCCGAACCGTTTATTCGATATTCTGGATTTGCTCGCGCATCTGCTCGATGAGTACCTTGAGCTCCATCGCCGTCTGCGACATTTCGGACGCGGCCGATTTGGAGCCCAGGGTATTGGCTTCGCGGTTGAGCTCCTGCATCAGGAAGTCCAGCCGCTTACCGGCGGCGCCGCCTTTTTCGAGGATGCGCCGCATTTCGGTGAGATGGGTTTGCAGTCGCGACAGCTCTTCGTCGACGTCGATTTTCTGGGCGAACAAAGCGATTTCCTGGCGGATGCGGTCATCGTCGCCAGCCCCCATGACTTCCTTGAGGCGGGCGGCGAGTTTTTCCTGATAGGCCGCGATCAGCCGTGGAATGTGCGGTAATACGCCTGCCACCAGGGTGTCCATCTGCCCGACGCGTTGCAGCAAAAAGGTCTTGAGCTTTTCTCCCTCGCGGCTCCGGGTGGCGGACAGCTCGTCGAGTCCCCTGCGCAGCAGGGGCAGACAGGCTTCATGCAGGCCTTCCATGCCGATGCTTTCGCCTTCGATGACACCGGGCCAGCGCAGCAAGTCCGCCACACCGAGCGGCTGACCATCGGGCAGCAGCACCTGAGCTGAACGGCTAAGCTGCGCCAGCTGTTCGGCGAGCGCGGTATTGAGCCGCAGCGGAGCCTGGCTGGCGCTGCGCGCGGCGAAATTCAGCCGGCATTCCACTTTGCCTCGGCTTAACGCAGCGCCGATCCCTTCGCGCAGCGCAGGTTCCAGCGCGCGAAAGGATTCGTCCAGGCGAAAGTGGGTCTCAAGGTAGCGCGAGTTGACCGAGCGCAGTTCCAAGCTCAGGGAGCCCAGTTCCAGTTCCTGTGTCACTGCGGCAAATCCGGTCATGCTGTATATCATGGGGTGTCCGTTCATGAGCTTCAGGCTTTACTTTGCCCGGCCAAATCAGAATAATGGTCAATGTTCAATCATACAGATGGTGCGATGGCCTCACAACCCAATCAGGCTCTTCCTCACGGCTGCCAGTTGCTCAATTACCGTATCGACAAGCAGATCAGCTCAGGCGGCTTCAGCCTGGTTTACCTGGCGCATGACGAGAACGGATTGCCGGTGGCGATCAAGGAGTATCTGCCTAGCGCCTTGGTGCTGCGGGAATCAGGCTCATTGGTGCAAGCTTCTTCGGCGGAAAATCTGAATGTATTTCGTTATGGAATGAAATGCTTTTTCGAGGAAGGGCTAGCGCTTGCCCGGATTACTCACCCCAACGTGGTACGGGTGACCAACTTCTTTCGTGCCAATGAAACGGTTTACCTGGTGATGCAGTACGAGCGCGGCCGGACGCTGCAGGACTATATCCTGTACCACAAGAAGGAAATCAAGGAAAACTTCATCCGGCGCATTTTCGCCGAAATGCTCGGTGGCCTGCGCGAGGTCCATGCCCACAAAATACTGCACCTCGATATCAAGCCATCGAATATCTACATCCGTCTTGACGGCTCTCCGCTGTTACTGGATTTTGGCGCGGCACGGCAGACGCTGACCCAGGAAAAATCCAGCCTCACTCCGATGTACACGCCGGGTTTCGCCGCGCCGGAGCAATACGGCCACGACCGCGACGCGCTCGGCCCATGGACCGATATTTACGGCGTCGGCGCAAGCCTGTTCGCCTGCCTTGCCGGTTTCGCTCCCCAGGCGGCCAACCAGCGCCTGGAACAGGACAAACAGGAGTCGGCAAAAAAACTCTGGGGCGGTCACTATTCCGAGCATTTTCTTGAGCTTATCGACTGGTGCCTGAAACTGGATCCGCTGGAACGGCCGCAGAGCGTGTTCGTGGTGCAAAAGGCGCTGCTGGAGAAGGACAAGGTGCCGGAAGCGCAGAAAAAAACCTCGCTGTTGCATAGCCTTCGCAATAAATTCAGCAAAACAAAAACAGGTGACCGGTGAAATTTTCGATTTTCCAGTCCAGCCGTCAGGGTGGACGCAGATACAACCAGGATCGCCTGGCCTATTCTTACAGTCGGGACGCGCTGCTGATGGTGGTGGCTGATGGCATGGGCGGTCATTTTCACGGTGAGATCGCCTCCCAGATCGCGGTGCAGTTTCTGGTGGAAAACTTTCAGAAGCTGGCGACGCCGGCGCTAAAAGATCCGTTCCGCTTTCTGATAGCCACCATTGACCAGGCGCACGAGGCCATTGGCGATTATGTCCTGGCGCATGGCTTGAGCGAGCATCCGCGCACCACCTGCGTGGCTTGCGTGGTGCAGGATAATCATGCCTACTGGGCTCATGTCGGGGATACTCGTTTGTACTTCTTTCATGGCGGCAAGCTGGCGTCCCGCACCCGCGACCATTCCCTGGTACAGCAACTGTTCGAGCAGGGCAAAATCACCGAGGATGAGATGACCACGCACCCTGAGCGCAACAAGGTTTACAGTTGCCTGGGCGGTACCATTCCCCCCGATATCGAGTTGTCGCACAAGATGCTGCTACACGAAGGGGATACCCTGCTGATGTGTTCTGATGGCCTGTGGGGCCTGCTTGCGACGGATGAGATTGCCTCGATTCTCGATACCTACCCGATTGCTACCGCCGTTCCCGAATTGCTCGACCATGCCGAATTGCGCGGCGGCGAAGATGGCGATAACCTGAGCGCGATCGGCATGCGCTGGGGTGACGAAAAATTGTTCACCCCGCGCTCGATATCCACCGCGACCATGCCGCTGGACGCCTATACGGTGCAGCTCAACCCCTTCAGTGCGGAGCGGGGCACGGAAGGCGAACCGGATGTGACGGAGGCAGACATCGAGCGCGCGATTGCCGAAATCCAGGCGGCGATCCAGAAATATTCGAAATAAACCGGCGTTATAATGGCGCCTTTTTTCTGAACCAGAGGATCCCCCATGCGGCCCAGCCAACGCACTCCCGACCAGCTCCGCAACATCGTCATTACCCGCAATTACACCAAACACGCCGAAGGCTCGGTGCTGATCGAGTGCGGCGACACCAAGGTGATCTGTACCGCCAGCATCGACGAAAAAGTGCCGCCGTTCCTGCGCGGCAAGGCTCAGGGGTGGACTACCGCCGAATACGGCATGTTGCCGCGCTCCACCAATACGCGCATCGACCGTGAAGCGGCCAGGGGCAAACAGACCGGGCGCACCCAGGAAATCCAGCGCCTGATCGGACGTTCCTTGCGCGCGGTGGTGGATTTGAAAGCGCTCGGCGAGCGCACCATCCAGATCGATTGCGACGTCATCCAGGCCGATGGCGGCACCCGCACCGCCAGCATCACCGGCGCCTATGTGGCGCTGCACGATGCCGTTTCCTTCCTGCTGAAGACAGGCAAGCTCACAGCATCGCCGCTGCGCGATTTCGTCGCTGCGGTTTCAGTCGGAGTATATCGGGGCATACCGGTGCTGGACCTGGATTATGTCGAGGATTCCGATTGCGATACCGACATGAACATCGTCATGACTGGCAGCGGCGGCTTCGTCGAAGTGCAGGGCACGGCGGAAGGTGCGCCGTTCTCGCGCACTGAAATGGACTCCATGCTCGACCTTGGTCAGAGCGGTATCGCACAATTGGTCGCCAGGCAGAAGGCGGCGCTGGGCGTTAACTGAACAAAAAAGCGTTAACCGCAGAGGACGCTGAGGAAATCATCGAATTGTGCTTTTTCTCTGCGTCCTCTGCGGTAAGAAAGGTTTTGAAATAATGAAAAAACTTGTCATCGCCTCCAACAACCCCGGCAAGCTGCGCGAAATCGGCGCTATCCTCGCGCCACTGGATTTCGAGGTTTTTCCACAATCCGCTTTCAACATCCCCGAAGCGGAAGAGCCTTATTGCACCTTTATCGAGAACTGTCTGACCAAGGCGCGTCACGCCTCGGCGCATTCCGGCCTGCCCGCGCTGGCGGACGATTCCGGGATCTGCGTCGATGCGCTGAACGGCGCGCCCGGCGTGTATTCCGCCCGCTTTGCCGGCGAGCCCAAATCGGACGAGCGCAACAACCAGAAGCTGATCGAGCTGATGCAAGGGCACACTAACCGCAAAGCGCACTATTACTGCGTGATCGTTCTGGTGCGCTGGCCGGAAGACCCTCAGCCGATCATCGCCGAGGGCGCGATGTACGGCGAGATTATCGACATGCCACGCGGTAGCGGCGGCTTCGGCTACGATCCTTATTTTCTCATCCCCGAATTGGGCCAGACCGGCGCGGAAATTCCGATGGTGCAGAAGAACAAGATCAGCCACCGCGGCAAGGCGCTGGCCGAGCTGGTTGAAAAGCTCAAAGGTGAACGGTAGGAGCGGCCTCCCGGCCGCGAACCAGCGTATTGCGGCCGGGAGGCCGCTCCTACAATCCGCGCCGCCGCTTTCCCTCTACATCCACCTTCCCTGGTGCGTCCGCAAGTGCCCTTATTGCGATTTCAGTTCCTTCGAGTCTCGCGAGGGAGTGCCCGAAGAGGCTTATGTGGCGGCCCTGTTGAAAGACCTGGAAGCCGCGCTGCCGCTGGTCTGGGGGCGCAAGGTGGTGAGCATCTTCATGGGGGGCGGCACGCCCAGCCTGTTTTCGGCGCGGGCGATCGACACGCTGCTGACCCAGGTACGCGCCCTGCTGCCGGTCGAAGCCCATGCCGAAATCACCCTGGAGGCCAATCCAGGCACGGCTGAGGCGCAGAAGTTCGCCGACTTCCGCGCCGCCGGGGTGAATCGCCTGTCGTTGGGAACCCAGAGTTTCAATCCGCGCCATCTGCGGGCGCTAGGCCGCATCCACGACGACCGCGAGGCACGGTTCGCAGTGGAGCTGGCGCTACGCCATTTCGACAACGTCAATCTTGACCTGATGTACGCACTGCCGGAGCAGACATTGGAGGAGGCGCTGGCCGACATTCGCGAGGCAGTGTCTTTTGGGCCGCAGCATATCTCGGCCTACCACCTTACTTTGGAACCCAATACGGTGTTTTACAGCCAGCCGCCGATATTGCCGGATGACGATATGTCGGCGGCGATGCAGGAAGCCATCGAGGCGGAGCTGGCCGGGGCCGGCTACGAACATTACGAGACTTCCGCGTTCGCCAAAAAGCATAGTCGCTGCCGTCACAACCTCAACTACTGGCTGTTCGGCGATTACCTGGGGATAGGGGCGGGGGCGCACGGCAAGCTCACGTTCCACGACCGCATCCTGCGCCAAGTGCGCCACCGCCAGCCCAAGGCTTATATGGAGCGGGCGCTGGCGGGCAACGCGTTGGAAGAGGAACGCACCGTCTCGCCAGACGAAATGCCTTTCGAGTTCATGATGAACGCCTTGCGCCTGACCGAAGGCTTCCCGACCAGCCTGTTTCCCGCCCGCACCGGGCTGTCGTTGACCGCTGCCCTGCCCATGCTGGAAGAAGCGCAGCGGCGCGGCCTGATCGAACGCGACGCCCTGCACATTCGGCCAACCTTGCTGGGCCAGCGATTCCTGAACGAACTTCTACAGCTATTCCTGGCGGAATAGCGCGGCAATCTCTTCAATGTGTTGTGGGCCTAATTGGGCTGCGTCCCCGTTTCTGGTGCGATCAAAATGATGCTGGGGAAATAGGACGTGTAACGTCGTGTATCCCGAGTCAGAACCGCATTACCCGACACGGCTGCGTGCGCGCCAATGAAAAAATCACCGAGGACATTGCTCTTGCTACCCCCTTGGCGGCGGTAGCGCACAAACGCCTTGCCGGCGAGAAACAGGGCCGGGCGCGGAATTTCGATCATGACCAAGCCCAGTCCATTGATGGCCTGATCCAGTGCTTCCACAGTAGTGAACGTCAGCGACAACTCGGAGTAGATGATCGGATTGATCGCCAGCCGATGAATCTTGGATTGTGCGCGCAATTGATTGATCGACCAATCGGCCCATGTCGGGTCGTCCTCCAGAACGTCGACCAGTACGTTGGTATCGACCAGCAGCATCAGCCCTCGCCGCGAAGCAGCGCCATCAGATCGTCGGTCCGCCAATGTACGTCAGCCTTGCCGCGGGCAGCCTCGAAACGGTCGGGCTTGCTGCTTGGGCGAGTGCCTACCTTGTGGATCACCACATCGCCATCGCGATTGACAGCGAAGTCCACTGCGCACCCTGGCGCCAGATGCAGGGCATCACGAATCCGCTTTGGGATGGTGACCTGCCCCTTGCTAGTGAGCGTCGTCGGCATGGTTAATCTTCCTTTTGTATTACTAGGTTTTTTATTGTAATACTCTTGCGGAATGACGGCAACAGTAACCCCCTGGCTCGCAAAGTGGCGGGGTTTTTACGTCCGGCGGAGCTGCTTGATTTCGATTCGAGATGTCTTGATAGAAGAAAGTTGAGTGATGTATGATGCGTGATGATTGATGCTATGTAATAGGGGAGACGACATGCGAACTACTTTATCCATAGATGATGATGTGCTCGCTGCGGCCAAAGGGCTGGCGGCAGTTCAGCACAAGAGCGTTGGAAATATACTGTCGTCCCTGGCGCGACAGGCGCTGCGGCCTGTTGCACCAAGTAGCAACACGCGCAACGGTGTGCCCTTGCTGACGCTCCGAACCGGAGCGGCACCGGTAACGCCGGAATTGGTCAATCAGTTACGCGACGAGTTGCCGTGATGACGTTTCTGCTTGATGTTAACGTGCTGATCGCCTTGATCGACCCTGCGCATATTCAGCACGATGCGGTGCATGAATGGTTTGCGGCCTATGGTCAGCACTCATGGGCCACCTGTCCCTTGACCGAGAATGGTGTGCTGCGAATCGTGGGGCATGCCCGTTACCCCAATTCGCCAGGTACGCCATCGGCTGTAGCGCCTTTGATGGTGGGCTTGTGCGCGCTGCCTGGTCACGTATTCTGGCCTGACGACATCAGTCTGTTTGATACAGAGAGGTTCGATATAACTCGCCTATTGATCTCTGGCCAAGTGACTGATAGTTATCTGCTGGCGTTGGCTTATGCTCACGGTGGGCAACTTGCGACTTTTGACCGCCGTTTGGTTACGGCTGCGGTGCGCGACGGTGAGCGGGGCTTGCACCTGATAAAGTAAGGGACCAAGTCTAATCAGCTATTCCTGACGGAATAGCGCCGCGATCTCAACACACACGGAATCGAATTCCGTGACGATGCACGGTACAGATAAGAAATTAGCCCCTACTCAAGTACGGTCATTTTTCTACCGTTCATTGCCGTCAGATGTAGGTTGGCTGAAGAAAACTAGGCAAGAAGCAACAGGGGGCGCGTGGCTTTTTGCGCCAGGGTCTTGGCGAGGGATTTGAGACTGGGCCGGCCGCTTACCTGGAATACTCGTCGGCTGAGGACAAAAATGTCGGTGCTCGCTGCATTGGCGATTTTGAGCATCTCTTCAGTCGGATCGCCACCCAACAGTGAGAATACCGTTTCCATCCCCGTGGTGGCCGTTTCGAATTGCTTACGCGCCGCATCCGCCTGTTCTTCCTGCTCCTTGAAGATGTAATCGAGAAATCCTTGACGCGCGCCTTTGGATGATTGCCAATCGTTACCGATATAATCGGGCCATCCGCCGTCGATAATAAAAAGACCCGTCAGGGCGCATTTGCTCTGACGGGCCAGCTCTACTGCACAGTTCAACGCCTCTTGTGAGGCTTCAGAACCGTCTACTGCAACAACAATGTTTTTAAATCCCACGAAGCCGCCGATCCTTACTTCTTTGCCGGCTCGGCGGGTGCCATCGGCGCCACGGCTGGAGCAGCAGTGGTTGCTGCCGGAGCAGCCGGTTGGGCTGCCGGTTTATTCATGGTCAAGACCATGATTGAGGCAATGACAAGTACGGCCATAATAATCGCGCCGATGTCCTCTGCGCGGTCATCCTTGAACAAAGTCATTTTGCTTTTGTCGCCTGGGGCGCCGATGGTTTCGCTACCTGTTTTTTTGTTTGCCATGATCGTTTCTCCCTTAAATTGCAACCAGATAATCTTTGATCAGGAATACCACCACCAATGCCAGAACATATTTGGTGACACCCACAATCAGGCCGAGTTTGAGCGGCGCGCCGCCGGCTTGGCGAAGTTCCTTGAAATCAATGTAGCCACCCAGACCGACCAAGCCGA
>Ga0210026_1003481_pt1 | contig 12146 bp, 10 predicted proteins | sample CryGeymeta201509_FD_183977 | JGI IMG/M metagenome (GOLD analysis project Ga0210026, IMG submission 183977) | Groundwater microbial communities from Crystal Geyser aquifers in Utah, USA - Crystal Geyser metaG 2015-09 (SPAdes) (version 2) | ecosystem: Environmental > Aquatic > Deep subsurface >... | reverse complement strand
CTTGAGGCAACTCAAGCCTGTTATTTTGGAAGAGCATTGCGTACCCAGTTCGATTCTGGGGTCCGGCACATAATTTAGGCGTCGGGTGTTCAATTCACCCCCGCGGCACAATCGCTTCGCTCAAAATCAAAAATTAAATAAGACCCTTCGGGGATTCTTCGAAAACAAAAATAAGCTTAAAAAGATGGAGCTATTAGTGTAATAGCAGCACTGCAATCTGTGGCATTGCCGGAACGGGTGCAAGTCCCGTATAGCTCCCACGAATCCCGTTAGCCGCCCAAATAAGCCCACAAGTTATCCACAAAAGGTATTGACAAGTTTAATTAATTTTCTATACTTATAATTGATATGATGAAATTAATGAACATACAAAGCGGCTGAAATTTTCCGGCATTTTTGCGTTGCCAAAAATTTCAGTCCGCCTCAGGCGGATTTTTTGTTTCCTGAAATTCTAGAGTGGCCAGTTCATTGAAAATTTAATAGTAATAATTATTCGAATCCTCAACCCAGCTTAGCTTCACAAAGCGAGCAATGGGTAGAGACAGTTAAAAAAATTAAGGGCGTATGGTGGATGCCTTGACATCAAACGGCGATGAAGGACGTGGCGTGGCTGCGATAAGCTTCGGGGAGGTGCTTAGCAACCTATGATCCGGAGATTTCCGAATGGGGAAACCCTGCCGTGCAAACCACGGCAAGCCGTGCTTTGCACAGAAATCCTAAATCCGAAATCCTAAACCCTAAACAAATCCCAATATTCAAAATCCAAATCTTAAAACGCATTTAGAATTTAGAACATTAGAATTTTGAATTTGTTTAGAATTTAGAAATTAGAGTTTAGAGTTTCCGCGCAGAGCGCGGCAGCGTACCCGCTGAATTGAAACATCTTAGTAAGCGGAGGAAAAGAAAAAAATATTTTATTCCCCTAGTAGCGGCGAGTGAAAAGGGAAAAGCCCAAACCAATCACTTAATTTTATTAAGTGATTGGTGTAGTAAGACTGGAAAATTTGACTTACGACTTACGACTGACAACTTACGACTTTTGTCGTGGGTCGTTAGTTGTTTGTCGTTAGTCAAAATTGGTTACAAATTGTTTTGTTAGCCGAAGAGTTCTGGAAAGACTCGTCATAGAGGGTGATAATCCCGTAGGCGAAAATAAAACAACCAATTTTTTTTGTTCTTGAGTATTCCGAGGACAGAAGACTTCGGAGGAATTCGCCAGAACTATCTGGTAAGGCTAAATACGTTTGATGATCGATAGTGAACTAGTACCGTGAGGGAAAGGTGAAAAGCAGGCCGGCGAGGCCGATGAAATAGAACCTGAAACCATACGCTTACAAGGAGACGGAACGCTATCGCTGTTGCTCAGCGTTCCGCTCCAAATTCGAAATTCGAATATCGAAATTCTAAACAAATTCGAAATTCTAAATTCAAATGTTCCAAACGTTTTGAAATTTGGAATTTAAAAAATTGGGATTTGTTCCGGATTTCGAATTTAGGATTTCGGATTTCGGAGCGCCGAGCAGCAGCGAGGCGCGACGTCGTGCCTATTGAAGAATGAGCCAACGAGTTTAGGTAAATCGTTTGTCTAAGTTCTACGGAACGGAGGCATAGCGAAAGCGAGTGTTAATAGCGCGTTTTTAACGGTTTGCCTAAGACCCGAAACCAGGCGAGCTTACCTTGGCCAGGATGAACCCCGACGAAAGTCGGGGGAAGGTCCGTACCGGTTGATTGTGCAAAATCTTCGGACGAGCCGAGGCAAGAAGTGAAAAGCTAATCGAGCTTGGTAATAGCTGGTTCTCTCCGAAATAGTTTTAGGACTAGCATCCCGTAATGATAAACTGGGGGTAGAGCACTGGATGAGTAGTAAAGGGCGAAAGCTCGACTATTCAATCAAACTCCGAATACCGGTTTATTTAACGGGGTAGTCAGAATGTGGGGGCTAAGCTCCATGTTCGAAAGGGAAACAGCCCTGACCGTCGTCTAAGGTCCCTAAATGTTTGCTAAGTGTTAAAGGTAGTAATTAGCCAGAGACAGATAGGAGGTTGGCTTAGAGGTAGCCATCCTTTAAAGAGTGTGTAACAACCCACTATTCAATGGCGAATTGCGCCGAAAATTTACCGGGGCTAAGCAAATCCGACGTAAAAGTCGGATCCCGACCTCGCAAGAGCGTCGGGATTACCGAAGACACGGATACCAGTGCTTCGCACTGGAAATTCGAAATTCTAAATCCGAAATTCGAAACAAATCCAAAATCTAAAATTCTAATTTTCCAAACACGTGTTTAGAATTTGGAATTTTGAGTATTGGGATTTGTTTAGGATTTCGTGCTTCGGATTTCGTGCTTCCAATGCGCAGCATTGGTGTGGTAGGAGAGCATTTTAAGTGCGTTGAAGCCTGACCCGTGAGGGCGGGTGGAGCGCTTAGAAGAGAGAATGTTGGCATGAGTAACCACAAATCCGATGAGAAATCGGATTCCCGCAAATCCAAGGTCTCCTCCGCAATGGAAATCAGCGGAGGGTTAGGCGGTCCTAAGGCAATGGCGAAAGCCGCAGCTGATGGACAACTGGTTAATATTCCAGTCCGTCCGTTGGATATCGATGAAGTGACAAAGAAAATAAAAAAGAGTGCCTTATTGGTTTGGCATTACTGGTGTTTAGGATGGTCCGATAAGCAAATCTGTCGGACTGAATTCAATTTCAACATCCGTACATCGGCAAAAGATTAAGTTTTTACTTAATCAATTCTTTTGAAGAGTCTTTCAAGAAAAACTTCTAAGAAATTATCTGACGGACTCCGTACCGTAAACCGACACAGGTGGATGAGGCGAGTAGCCTCAGGGAAACGAGTGATTCCTCGTTAAGGAACTCGGCAAAAAAGCGGCCGTAAGTTAGCGATAAGGCCTGACCAGTGCGTGGCACTGGAAATTCGAAATTCGAATATCGAAATTCGAAACAAATCATAAATTCTAAAATAAGAAATTTCAAACGCGTGTTTAGAATTTTAGAAATTAGGATTTAGAGTTTGTTTAGTATTTCGGATTTAGGATTTCGTGCTTCCAATGCTGCGCATTGGCCTGCAACAAAAGTACCCCTGGCGACTGTTTAACAAAAACACAGCTCCCTGCAAACTCGCAAGAGGATATATAGGGGGTGACGCCTGACCGATGCGAGAAGGTTAACGTTGTCGGTCGCTACGCGACTCGACACACGGATTAACACGGATTAAGAAAGCGGATTTACACGGATACGGTATCTGTCTATATCTGTGTTCACATCTGTGTGTATCAGTGTGTGAAGCCGCGTAGCGGCTGAACGACCGAAGCCCTCGTCAATGTCAGCGATAACTATAATCGTTCTAAGGTGAATTACAGTTGCTTTAGTAAAATTCGGCTATATGCTGGAACATCTGGAGTATCCGAAACTACTATGGTATAATACGTCCATAGAAATATGGCGGACATATCAAGTAAAAATGTTATCGGCGCAGACAACCAGCAGGAAAGGCTTAAAATCGTTTACTGGATTACTGGTTTTACGGATGGAGAAGGATGTTTTTCTATTGCTGTTATAAAAATCAAGACAACAAAATTTGGAAAGCAAATTTTCCCAGAATTTGTTGTTACGCAAGGAGCAAAAAGCTTAACAGCATTAGAAAAAATAAAAAATTTCTTTGGTTGTGGAAATATCTTTATAAATAAGCGGTATGATAATCATAATGAGAATCTATATCGTTATTGCGTACGTTCGTTAGGCGAGTTAAACGTAAAGATACTCCCCTTCTTTAGAAAATATCCACTTCAAACGTATAAACAGAAAGATTTCTTAATCTTCGAAAAAGTTGTGAAAATGATGATTAAGAAAAAACATCTGACTGAAAAAGGCAGAAAAGAAGTTCTTGCTATTATTAGTGAGATGAATCGAAGAAAAAAGCGATTTTAAGAATCCCCAGAGACTATATGCCGAACTCCGACGATAGGTCGGAGAAGATATAGTCCGAACTCTATGGCGACATAGAGACCGTAGCACATAAAATTTATGTGCTCGGCGACAGCATTGTCGTAACAATTTTGAGCGCAATTCCTTTTCAGGTAAGTTCTGAAGCGCACGAAAGGCGTAACGACTGGGGGACTGTCTCAACGAGGAGCTCGGTGAAAATGCGATTCCCGTGAAGACGCGGGATACCTGCAGCGGGACGAAAAGACCCCGGGAGCTTTACTGCAGCTTGATATTGATTTTAGGGTTTTGATGCGTAGCGTAATGGGGAGGCTTTGAAGCTTCGCTTTCGGGCGGAGTGGAGCCGACAATGAAACACCCATCTTTAAAATTTTAAAGTCTAACCTGAGTGGCAAAAACATTCGGGAACAGTGTCTGGTGGGCAGTTTTTCTGGGGCGGAATCCTCATAAAGAGTAACTGAGGAGTCTATTAAGGTCGGCTTAGGCCGGATGGAAATCGGCCTGGACGTGTAAAGGCAAAAGCCGGCTTAACTGCGAGACTTACAAGTCGAGCAGGTGCGAAAGCAGAGCTTAGTGACCTGACAATTCTTTATAGAAAGATTGAAGACAACGGATAAAAGTTACCCCGGGGATAGAGCCTGAAATAAGGCTTTGTTGTCCTCCCTCGGCGCAAGCTGAGGATATAATAGCGGTTTATAACGGTGAACTTAGAATGGTCTTTCCCGAAAGGGTCTGCCTGACAGCAGACAGGGTTTTAAATTCTAAGAATACCGTGGGAAGTTAAGAGGGTTAAATTAAAAAAATGAATTTAACCAAAAAACAAAAATCAGCGATTATCGGAATGGTTCTTGGCGACGGCTACCTTCAAAAAACTGGCAGCCGAAACGCTCGGTTAAGATTAGAACATAGAGCCGATCATTATGATTATCTGGTTTGGAAAACGAAAATTTTACCGCAATTTTTTCAAGGCAAGCCAAAAATATTACATAGTTATGTTAGGCACCAGTCTAATGCGTCGCCATATTTAGGAAAAATTCGCGCATTATTCTACCCTAACAACAAAAAAATTATTCCTCGAAATTTGGAAGGCTTGCTTCGTGATAATATTGGTTTTGTTATCTGGTACTATGATGATGGTTATTACTATCAAAGAGATCATTGTTTCTATCTATATTTAGGAAAGATAACCAAAGAAGAAGCAAGAATTGCCAGTAATGTTGTTTGGAATAATTTTCATCTTTCTAATTCGGTTTTGGATAAAAAAAGTAAAGGTTTTGCTCTTTATTTTTCTCCTACCGAAAGAGAGAAAATTAAAAAAATAGTCGAAAAATATTATGTGCCTGTAATGGCATATAAAATTCCTTCTTAACCCTGTAACGACTTATTCGCGATTTGCGAATAGAGCTCCGGTTTTAATTGGAGCTAATACACCGCTCCCCGACCGCGGTCGGGGTAAAGATATAGTCTAATACATTAAAAGTATTGAACAGGCTGGTGTGGTCCGAGAGTCCATATCGACGACCACGCTCGGCACCTCGATAGAATAGCCGATTGTCGAGGTAAAATTCGGCTCATAACGGTGAAAGCCATATATTAAACCCAGCAAAAATGAATTATAATTTATATATGGTCAATACCGTGGGAAGTCTTAAAGTAATCAATAAATACTGGCAGAAAAAGTGGATAGAAATAAAAAATTCTTTATCTTTAACTAATGAACAAAGATCGGTTATCGTCGGTTCTATTTTAGGAGATGGTACACTCCGTTTAGGAGAACGCGCCATCAATGTTAATCTGAAAATAGAACACGGCTTAGCCCAACAAGAGTATGTGTTATGGAAATACAATATTCTTCGACCTTGGGTGTTTACTGAACCAAAAATTAGTTATAGATATCGAGAAAATGGAGAAAGGTATGTTAAATCTTTATGGTTTAGAACCATCCGTCATCCGCTTCTTACTGGTTTTTATGAACTATTTTATAAAAACGGTAAGAAAATTATTCCTCTGGATATAGATCAATATCTTGATAGTCTCGGTATGGCAGTTTGGGTTATGGACGATGGAAGTTTAAATCAAAACAAGATTGATATTAGTACTTATTCATTCATTGAATTAGAAATAAACTTATTACTGCGAGTGTTAGATAAAAAATTCGGTTTAAATGGTAATTATTATCGGGATAGAGATAAGGGTTATAGAATGTATTTCAACGTTAAAGAAACGGAAAAATTAGTTGAAATTATTAAGCCCTATATTATTGATTCAATGAAGTATAAAATTACTTTAAAACCCCGTAACGACTGATGTCCGACGAGTAGTCGGACTGAGATAGAAAATTTTATTTTCTATCAGACGCCGAACCGTAGCGCATAAATCATTATGTGCTCGGATGGTATAGTCTACATCAATAGTAATATTGAGAAAAAGTGGTCGGCTCGCCCTAGCGCGGGGCTGGAGAAGGTCCCAAGCGTTTGGCTGTTCGCCAATTAAAAGGGCACGCGAGCTGGGTTCAGACCGTCGTGAGACAGGTTGGTCTCTATCTGCTGCAGGCGTTGACGCTTGAGGGAAGTTGTCCTTTGTACGAGAGGATCAGGATGAACGAACCTCTGGTCTACCGGCTTTGCCACCAGGTGAAGCGCCGGGTAGCTATGTTCGGCAGGGATAAGCGCTGAAAGCATCTAAGCGCGAAGCCCCTCCCAAGATTAGGCGTCTTAGACTCGTGGAAGACTACCACGTTGATAGACTTTAGGTGTAAGGCCAGCAATGGTTTTAGCCAAGAAGTACTAATAAGTCAAAATTGTTTCTAAATCCCTGTCTGCCGACAGGCAGGCTTACGGGATTTGAGAATTTGGATAATTATTAGCCGGTGATTTACTTAGGTGTGAACCACTCCTTCCCATTTCGAACAGGATAGTGAAAGCATCTAAGCTCGATGATACTATTTGTTTCGGCAGATGGGAAAGTAGAGTTCGCCGGCTTTTTATTTTTGCAAAATTTCAATTTTTTAAGTATTATTATTTTAACGATGAATAAGCGTTTGGTAAAACAAATTCTTTACGGCGCTGGTTATTTGGCGGTTTTATTTTTAATTGTTTTTCTTGTTTACCTTATTTGGTTAAAGCCAGCACCGACCTGTTTCGACAACAAGCAGAATCAGGGCGAAACAGGTATTGATTGCGGCGGACCCTGTCCTCCTTGTGAAATAAAAACCTTGGTTCCCCTTGAATCCTCCTGGATAAAATATTTTTCCAGCGATAGCCAAACCATCATCGCAGCCGAGATTAAAAATTCTAATCTCAACTGGGGGGCTAATTCTTTTTCTTATACTTTTGACGTTTACGGGGAAAATGGAATTAAAATCAAAAGTTTCACAAAAAATTCATTTATTTACGGCGGAGAAATAAAATACCTCATTGAACCGATTGAAGTCGATTCCAAAAACATCGCCGACGTCAAAATTTCTTTTTCCAACATCAATTGGAAATCAGCCGAAGAATTTCCCAGACCAATAATTCAATTAAGAGAAGTGAAGACCGAATCGGCAATTCAAGACAGTGGCGGAGTGACTGTCGGCGGATTTATCACCAACAACAATGCTTTTCCGTTATCAAGGGCAAGAATTATCGGATTTTTGTTAAATCAAAACAACGTTCAAATCAGCGCCTCAAAAACCGAGCTGGAAAACATTCCTGCCTTTGAGGAAAAATCTTTTAAAATTAACTTCCCGAAAAACATTTCTTTAATCACGGCTCCGGCTCAAACGACTCCTCTTTATAACTTCACGCGCGATTTAACCATTGGCTCAAAAGGAGAAGATGTCAAAAAATTGCAGGAGTTCTTGAAAAGCGAAGGATTTTTTGAACGTGAAACAACCAATTATTTCGGCTCTGTTACTAAAAATGCTTTAATTCAATATCAGAAGAAGATAAACATATCCCCTGCCTCCGGCATCTTGAACTCTAAAACCAGAAATTATATTAATTCTTTAAAACCGACAACTCCCATTACCCCTAAAATTAACTTAACTGAAATTGACCCCTCTAAAACAAAAATCTATGTTGAAGCGCTTCGATAAGCCCTACGACCCAAAAGAAGTTGAAGATAAAATTTACCGGCTTTGGGAAAAGTCCGGTTATTTTAACCCGGATAAGTTGCCTGACAAAAAGGGTAAAACTTTTTCTATTGTAGTGCCGCCGCCCAATGTCACCGGCTCTCTCCACCTGGGGCACGCGCTAAACGCCACCATTCAAGATATTTTGATTCGCAAAAAAAGAATGGAGGGTTATAAAACTCTTTGGTTACCCGGCACCGACCACGCGGGCATTGCCACTCAAAACGTCGTTGAAAAAGATTTAAAAAAACAAGGCATTAGCCGCCATGATTTGGGTAGAGAAAAATTAATTGAAAAAATTTGGGAATGGAAAGAAAAATACGGCTATATTATTTTAGACCAATTTAAAAAACTCGGCTGTTCGATGGATTGGTCGCGTACGCGATTTACCATGGATTCCGATTATCAGGAAGCGGTAAAAGAAACGTTTTTGCATTATCATAAAAAGGGCTGGATTTATCAGGCAGAACGCGTGATTAATTGGTGCATCCGCTGCGGCACTTCCCTTTCCGATTTGGAAGTCGAACTCAAAGATACTAAAAGCAAACTTTGGTTTATTAAATATTCCCCCGATATTACCGTTGCTACCACCAGACCAGAAACAATGCTCGGCGACACGGCCGTGGCGGTACATCCCAACGATAAACGATATAAAAATTTAATTGGGGAAAAAGTTATTTTACCGATTCAAAACAGAAAAATTGCCATTATCGCCGATAAAAGAGTTGACCCAAAATTCGGCACCGGCGCGATTAAGGTGACACCTGCTCACAGTTTTACTGATTTTGAAATTGGCCAGGAACATAATCTTGAGATTATCAAAGTAATCGGTCAAGACGGCAAAATGAGCGAGCAAGCGGGTAAAAATTTTGAAGGATTAACTGTTCTTCAGGCGCGGGAAAAAGTTGTCCAAGGGTTAGAGAAACAAGGCTTGATCAAAAAAGTTGAAGATTATAATAATTACGTTGGCCATTGCTACCGTTGCGGCACGGTCATTGAACCGATTCCAAGTTTACAATGGTTTTTGAAAATGAATGAGCTGGCAAACACGGCAATTCAAGCAGTAAAATCCGGCAAGGTTAAATTTCATCCCAAGCGCTGGGAAAAAATTTATTTTAACTGGCTGAATAACATAAAGGACTGGTGCATCTCCCGCCAAATTTGGTGGGGACATAGGCTTCCTGTTTATAAAAATTTAGAAATTTACGTCGGGGACAACCCTCCTAAAGATTATATACAAATCCCCGACGTGCTTGATACTTGGTTTTCTTCTGCTCTCTGGCCATTTGCGACTCTCGGCTGGCCAAAGCGAACGGCTGACCTTAAAGAATTTTACCCTACTCAAATTCTTGTAACGGCCCGCGACATTATCAATCTCTGGGTCGCTCGGATGATCTTTTCGGGATTGAAATTTACCAAAAAAGAACCTTTCAAGGATGTAATAATTCATGCCACAATTTTAACCAAAGAAGGAAAAAGAATGTCTAAATCATTAGGCACTGGTGTTGACCCAATGGATCTAATCTCCCGCTATGGTGCTGATGCCGTTCGCTTCGGATTAATTTGGCAAGCCATGGGCAATCAGGATATTCGTTGGTCAGAGGAACACGTTGTCGCCGGACAGAAGTTTTGTAATAAAATATGGAATTCAGCCCGTTTCGCCCTGCTCCAAATTCTAAATTCTATCATTACGAAGCAAATCCCCAGGGGGTCGTTCCAAATTTCAAAAACGATAAAGCCGAAAACAACCGCCGATAAAAAAATTTTAAATCAATTGACTAAAATTAAAAAATCAACTGAAAAAGATTTGGACAATTACAGATTTGGTCAGGCGCTCCATAAGCTTTATGAATTTTTCTGGCATAATTTCTGCGATAAATATATTGAAATCAGCAAAAAACAGATGGCCGACGATAAATTGCAAAAAAATACGCAAGAAATTCTAATTTACATTCTATTAAGCTCTCTAAAACTTCTTCATCCTTTTATGCCATTTATTACTGAAGAAATCTATCAACAATTACCGATAAAAAATAAAAAAATGTTAATGATAGAAAAATGGTAGCGCTACGATTAAGGTTTATGGTTTAAGGCCTAGGGTTTAAGAATTATGGAAAAAGAAGAAGTAAAATATTATCTAATCCTCTCTACCGACTTAAAATATATTTCAGAAAAAGAAAAGATTTATTTATTGGATATTGCGCATGAAATCGGTCGATTGATAAACGGACTCGTTCGAAATCTTAAACCTTAATCTTAAACCTTAATCTTAAACCTTATGCCTTATATCTTTATTTTTCTCGGTCTTCTTCCTTCTTTTGCTTGGCTAATTTTCTTTCTCAAAGAAGATGTTCATCCTGAGCCGAAAAAAATGATTAGCCGGGTTTTTATGGCCGGCGCCTTAATCACTTTTGTCGCCGTCGGTCTTCAATTTTTGCTTAGAAATATTCTTCAATCCTTTCAAATCAATGAGTACCATCTTGTTTCTTTTTCGTTTTTTGGGTTTATTGAAGAAACGCTTAAATTTTTGGCCGCTTATTTAGTTGTTAGAAAAAGCCCGTTTTTTGACGAACCGATTGACGCCATGATTTATATGATTACCGCTGCTTTAGGATTTGCTATGGTAGAAAATATCGCTATAATGTTTAATATAAAAATTTTGTCTGAGGCCTTTAGCATAATTACTCTTCGCTTTGTTGGCGCCACTTTGCTTCACGCTTTAAGTTCGGGATTGGTTGGTTACTACTGGGCCAAAGGCATTATTTCAAATCGTACGAAATTGTTGGTCTTCAAAGGCATTGTCTTTGCCACCCTCTTGCATATGGTTTTCAATTATCTTATACTGTCTTTTAAAGAAACCTTGATTTACCCGACAATATTTTTAATTATCGTGGCTTTACTTATTTTTTGGGATTTCGAGAAAATAAAATCAACGAATAACGAATCTGTCCGAATAAACGAATAAGCGAATTTTTTGAAATTAATATATTCGTTTATTCGTAAATTCGTAGTTTATTCGCTATTCGTTGATAGAGCGAAGCGATGGATAAAGATACAAAAAATTTTTTTGAAAAACTGGCCGGGATTAATAATGGCAATGAAGAGCCAATGCCAATGTCAACCCAAAATTCAAAACAAAACATAGAAGAAAAGCTGGACGAAAAAGAATCATTGGGTGAAATTTTTGAAGAAGCTGAAGGAGAACTGGCGGTTGACGTCTATCAGACACCAAGTGCTTTTATTATTGAATCAACCATTGCCGGCGTTAATCCTGAAGACATTGATATCTCCCTTTCTCCCGACTCAATAACTATCAAAGGCAAACGCGAGAAAGAAGAAAGGATAAAAACCGAAAACTACATTCACCAAGAATGCTATTGGGGAAGATTTTCCCGAACCATTATCTTACCTCAGGAAATTGACCCGGATAAAGTTCAGGCGTCAATCAAAAACGGCGTTTTGAAAATTACCCTACCGAAACTCAATAAAACCAAAACCAAAAAAATAAAAGTAAAGTTTGAATAAAAGCAAAATAATCATCCTACTTTTTGTTTATTTAAAAAAATAATAAGGAGGTGAGGCCGATGGAATCCAGAATAGAGGTGATATTAAGAGATGGGAGGCGTGTTTCAATAAAAAATATGTCCGCGGAAACTCTCCAAGCTTTTATGGAATGGCCTGAGCAAAAAGATGCGGTTTTATGGGCTCAAACGACAGAGCAACACGACCTTGAAATAAAAATCGGCGACATTCAGGAGGTTATTGGCGAAATATCCATTTAAAAGATGCGCTGTCCAAATTAGGAAGCGCATCTTATATTTGTGCTGTATTCTTGAATTAGTTCGAACGCATTTCGCCCAGCCCTTTTCGCAAAAAGAGCTGGGCGAGGAAAACCCCCCGCGAAATTCTGAAAATGCGGCGGAGCCGCGCCGATGACAATTTTAAGTTTTTCTTTTGGCGGCAAATTCTTTGAAAAAATAAGAGAGAGGCTATTGGAAAGATGTTGAGAAGCTTAAATTCATGGATTCTTCGTTGAAATTGCAATGGTAAGTGTTTCGAGCATTTGATTTAATATATTC
>Ga0210026_1003456_pt1 | contig 12211 bp, 13 predicted proteins | sample CryGeymeta201509_FD_183977 | JGI IMG/M metagenome (GOLD analysis project Ga0210026, IMG submission 183977) | Groundwater microbial communities from Crystal Geyser aquifers in Utah, USA - Crystal Geyser metaG 2015-09 (SPAdes) (version 2) | ecosystem: Environmental > Aquatic > Deep subsurface >... | reverse complement strand
GCTGATGACTTTGCGCACTTCGTGAAATTCCTTGCTGGTGAGCGCGTCCCTGGCCAGGTTCAGGCGGATGAAATCGAGTTGGCCGTGGACATAGCGGCGAAAGGATTCCGTCGTGCTGGGCCTGAAACCATCTATCTCTTTCTCGATCAGCGCATAAACAAAACGCGACAGGAAAAACCGCACGGGAATGGCGATGCGCTCGACGTGGGCATATTGTTTGTTCTTGAAGGCGTCCTGCAGATTGCCCATGATGGCGGTCATCCAGTGAAACAGTCTGGGATAGCGGTGCCGTTCATCGCAAACCACAAAGGCAAAACGCAGGTGTTTCAACTTGGCGCGCAAATACTTGAAGGCGAGCTGCTCCTCCGCCGTCTGCGCGTGTTGCCGGGCGATCGTTGCGATCATCTCGACCAGCGCCGCCCGATCCACCCCCTCTTGCCACAGTTGCTTGCAAATACCGAAACAGCGGGCAAGCTGATCCGGGGTGTAGTCGAGCGGAATCGCCCCGGGAAGTTGCGCGTCCAGATCAATATCGTCGTGCGCCAGCACGGCGGCGAAGAGGGCGTCGCATTGTTCCGCCGAAAAAGTGCGTTCTTTATTCAGCATGGCCGGGGCTTGATTGAGTAATGATGGTTGCACCCAGACGCGTAAATTCAAACCGGTCGATCAATGGACGTCTTCCTGTTTCGGATTCGTTTGGGTAAAGCCGTGCCCGGTCAGCACCCGCGTCACTGCCGCATTGGCCGCCTTCAATACCTCCGCCAACGGCTGCGCCGCATCGATTTCGACGATCGGCGCGCCGTTGAATTTGAGCAATGGCGTCGCGGTTATTTTGTCGCGCAGCAGTTCGCGGCGGTGGTCGGGTTTGCGCGCGCAGGCGGTATCCAGATCAACATTCAGGCGGATCACCAGATCCGGCCGGTAGCCGGTCATCCATTCGTACATGACGCGCTCGCGCCGCGCCAGCCAGCGCACGAAGGCACTGCCAGGCGCATCCACCGACAAGCCGGTGCCATCGTAAGCCCCCGGCAGTTCGAGCTGCGGATAGCGGTCTGCAATGATGATGATCCCCCGGCGGCGCAGAGCCATCATCCGCCTGAAACGGCGAAGGCGGCGCAGCGAGAACGCAAAAATGACCAGCGCGGTGAAGAATCCGGGCGATTTTTTCTCGCGCAGGGCGCGTGTCTTATCGGTTTTGCGCGCGATGACCGGCTCCAGCCGTTTCCCGATCAGCGGTAAGCGGGTGATCGTGCGCCCCAGATTGCCGGACTGCTTGCCCAGGTGGGAAGCTACCGCAGGGCCGAAGGTTTGCGCCCAGCCCAGTATCTCTGCGCTGACTGTGGATTTGCCCGAACCATCACAGCCGATGATGGCGATCAATGGGCCGAGTTCTGTTTTCTTTGCCGACATCCTGAAGTTCCGTTTGAAGTATCTGTCGCCCAACCACAAGTAAAATCCCGGCCTTGGCCGGATGGGGGGCGGCATTCTATCACGCTGGCTTGCTCTGTTTGGCAGGCGCGAAAGGCGACTATTGAATCAGGAAATATCGGCGAAAGTTGTATTGAAACGGCGCAAAAGGTGAATGATCAGCGAAGTCAGGGCAAGCATCGCCCAGGCGTAGTACCAGACCGGGTTTTCCGGCAACTGGCCAATATCAAAACCGCGACGGGCGAGGTCGTTGAGGATCAGGGCATTGGCCAGCCAGAATAGTTTTTTGTTTTCACGCCGTATGCAGCGACCGAGCCAGAACGGGTATTTGGGTTTTAGCCAGCAGCACAGGCGGGGCAGCAGAAACGGCACCTTGGCCGACCACTCGGCATGTGCCTTGGCAAACTCCGCGCGCAGAAACTCTTCTTCAAACACGGCAACACGCTCGTAAATCAGGATTGCAAGCAAAAAAACCAGCACCCCGTACACCCAGCTGCCGGACAGCATGGCGATGCCGGTAAAATTGAGGATGCGCCCGACATAAAGCGGGTTGCGCACCAGCGAGTACGGGCCGGAGGTGTTCAATTCCGCCGCAAGCGGCGCATCCTTCGAATTTCCCGATGTGCCCGGCGCGGCATAACCGCTGGTGATGACGCGGATCAGCGCGCCGACCGAGGCAACCGCCAGCGACAGCCAGAACCATATCTGGTTGGCGCCTTCACTGGCGAACGGGCCGGCAGCGCTCGACTGATAAGCGATCAACGCGCCGATAATCACAATGGCGGTCAGATAGTGGCCGCGAATCCTGAACAGCTTTTCTCCGCTGCGGGCGAGCTCATATTGGTACATTTGTTCGGTTCCTTGCAAATTGGGATGAAATACAGGCAAGCATGATCCGGCTTTGTATGCCCGACCGATTCATCACCTCCATGGCTATGTGGGTCGGCCATGGCGCAAGAAACTTACAATCAAGGGAATCTCTATAAATTCGTCATACCGGCGAAGCTGCCGTGTCGGACCGGACAGAATTAACCAACAAAAAACTCAACCTTGTCCAGCAAAACGAAACATACAAGGCGGTGTCCAGTCAGTAAAACAGACAGAGCAAGGCACTGACAAGAAAGCATTTTAATTAAACCCGCCGGATTCCGGCCTTCGCCGGAATGACGGAATTTGAATTTATAGAGATGCCCTCAAGACGCATTGGGAAATGTCGCGGGCGGATGCCCAGCAGGAAAACATCCGCCGCGCTATACCTGCATATTCATGATGTCGTTATAGGCGGCCACCATCCTGTTGCGCACCTGGACCGCGGTCTGGAACGAGATGTTGGCTTTCTGCATCGCGATCATGGTGTCGCTCAAACTCACCTTGTCATCGCCCAGCACGAAAGCTTCCTGCATGGCGCCCGCCTCGCGCTGAGCCCGGTTCACGCCATCCAGCGAAGACTTCAGTACATTGGCGAAATCAACGCCACCGCTTGCCGTCGCTGCCGATGTGCCGGGCTGGCCTTGCGCCACTGCCACGGCGGCGCGCATTTGCGCCAGCAGGCTGTCAACGCTGGAAACTCCGTTTACGCTCATCTTGTTCTCCTTGACGCTTTTCCACGGCAGCACAGTAACAGTCCCCGCGCGAGGCCTTGTTCCGGAATAGCGCGGTAATTTCCCCGCTTTTCCGCGCACCGGACTTGACCTGCAGGCCGATAATCCGCAGCGTAAAGAAATGAAGCAGGAACTCTCCGGGTGAAAGATATGGCTGAAACAACGATGAACAGCAATCCGAACATGACGCAATTGTTGCTCGGCATCCCCAGCCAGCAAAAGCTGGGATTGATCGTGGCGGTCGCCGCGACCGTCGCCCTGCTCTCCGGGTTGTGGCTGTGGGGACAGACGCCGGACTACCGGGTGCTGTATGCCAACCTGGCCGAGCGCGATGGCGGCACGGTGATCGAGTCGCTGCAGCAGCAGAACATTCCCTACAAGTTCGCGGAAGGCGGCGGCGCGCTGATGGTGCCCGCCGACCGGGTGCATGAAGTGCGCCTGAAGATGGCCGCGCTGGGCCTGCCCAAAGGCGGCACGGCCGGTTTCGAGCTGATGGAAAACCAGAAATTCGGCACCAGCCAGTTTCTCGAACAGGTCAATTTCCAGCGCGCGCTGGAAGGCGAGCTGGCGCGCTCGGTGCAGACCATGGCCGCAGTGTCGAATGCGCGTGTGCATCTGGCAATCCCAAAACCCAGCGTGTTCATCAAGGAAAAACAGAAGCCTTCTGCTTCGGTGGTGCTGGCGCTGTATGCCGGGCGCGCGCTGGATGAAGGCCAGGTCAATGCTATCGTGCATCTAATCTCCAGCAGCGTGCCGGAGATGAGAGCGGAAAACGTGACGGTGGTCGATCAGAACGGCAATCTGCTGTCGGCCGCGACCGACGGCAAGCGGCAGATGCTGGATGCCTCGCAAATGAAATATGTGCGCCAGATCGAACAGGATTATGTGCAACGCATCATGGATATCCTGTCGCCGATCACCGGCACGCAGAACGTGCGCGCGCAGGTCACGGCCAGCCTGGATTTCACCGAAAAAGAGCAGACATCGGAAAGCTATGCGCCGAATCAGCCGCCGAATGCGGCCGCCGTGCGCAGCATGCAAAGCACGGAATCGCTGGACAGCGTGAAGACCGCCGGGGGCGTGCCCGGCGCGCTGTCCAACCAGCCGCCGGTGCCGGCTACCGCGCCCATCGTCGCCCCGGCCAATGCGCTGCCTGCCGCCAACGGTGCGGCACCGGAAAAGTCGCTCAAGGAGCAGCGCACCAATTACGAAGTGGACCGCACCATCCAGCACACGCGCCTGCCCGCCGGCAATATCAGACGTCTGTCGGTGGCGGTGGTGCTGAACAACCGCAGTGTGGCCGACGCCGAAGGAAAAATGGTGTCCACCCCGTACAGCGAGGAGGAAAAGAACCAGATCGCGGCACTGGTCAGGGAAGCGGTCGGCTTTGAAGTAGCGCGCGGCGATAGCCTGAATCTGCTCAACAGCGCCTTCAACGACACGCAGGAAGTGCTGGAGGAAATCCCGTTGTGGCAACAGCCGGAGATCGTCGCGCTGGCCAAGGACCTGCTGAAATATCTGCTGATCGGCGGTGGCATACTGTATCTGCTGTTCGGCATCATCCGCCCGGCCTTCCGCCGCGCCACCGAAACAGCGATGGAACAAGCAGAGGCGCAAACAGAAAGCGATGCCGGAGAAGGCGCTGCCGGCCATGGCGCGGCAGCTCAAGGCGGCGCGCAGCACCAGTCGGGCAACAGCTATGACCAAAACTTGCAGGTTGCCAAACAACTGGCCAAGGACGACCCCAAGATCGTCGCCACGGTGGTCAAGGAATGGGTGAACAAGGAATGAGCGACGCCGGCATCAACAAGAGCGCGATCCTGCTGATGACCCTGGGCGCGGATGAGGCGGCCGGGGTGATGAAGTATCTGGAACCGAAAGAGGTGCAGAAGATCAGCACGGCCATGGTGGCGCTAAAGAATCTCAATCGCGACCAGATCGCCGAAGTGTTCGAGGAGTTTCACCTCAGCGCCGCCGAGAAGACCACCATCGGCATGGACTCGGACGGCTACATCCGCAACATGCTGAACAAGGCGCTGGGCGACGACAAGGCGGCGGGACTGCTCGACCGCATTCTGCACGACAGCGACACCAGCGGCATCGAAAGCCTGAAATGGATGGACCCCGGCTCGGTCGCCGAACTGGTCGCCAACGAACACCCGCAGATCATCGCCACCATCATGGTGCATCTGGAGCCGGATCAGGCTTCTGCCGTCCTCACCAAACTGACCGAGCGCACGCGCAACGATGTGCTGTTGCGCATCGCCACGCTGGACAGCGTGCAACCGACCGCATTGCACGAGCTGAACGACGTGCTGACCAAGCTGTTGTCGGGCAATGCCATGCAGAAGAAAAGCATTCGCGGCGGTATCAAGACCGCCGCCGAGATCCTCAATTACCTGGGCAGCAGCCAGGAAGCGATTCTTGAATCGGTGCGCGCGCAGGATGCCGAGCTGGCGCAAAAAATCACGGATGAGATGTTCGTTTTTGAGGATATTCTTGAAGTGGACGACCGGGGAATCCAGTTGGTATTGCGCGAGGTGCAATCCGAATCGCTGATCGTGGCGCTCAAGGGCGCGAGCGAGGAAATGCGCGAGAAGATATTCAAGAATATGTCGCAACGCGCCGCCGAAATGCTGCGCGAGGATCTGGAAGCCAAGGGCCCGGTCAAGCTGAGCGAAGTGGAAGCCGAGCAGAAGGAAATCCTCAAGGTGGTGCGCCGCCTGTCAGACGAAGGCCAGATCGTGCTCGGCGGCAAGGGCGAGGATGCCTATGTCTGATACGCCCGCCACTGCGCCGGAAAAACTCACTGCCTGGCAGCGCTGGGAGCTGCCATCCTTTACCACCTCGCGCGAGCAAATCAAGTTGCCGACGGCGAACGAGATGGAACAGATGCAACAACAGGTGCGCGAGGAAGGCTATCAGGCCGGCCACAACGAAGGACAACAACGCGGCTATGCCGAGGGCATGCAGCAGGCGGTGGCAGCCACCCGGCGACTGCAGGAACTGTCCGTACTTTTGCAACAGCAAGTGGATGAAAAAGTAGTGCAGGAAATCACCGGGCTCGCGCTGGATGTCGCGCGCCAGGTGATCCAGCAGTCGCTCAAGGTGCAACCAGAATTGCTGTTGGCCATGGTGCGCGAGGCGATCGGCAGCCTGCCGGTATTCAACCAGGCCGCGCACATCATCCTCAATCCGCAGGATGCGGCGCTGGTGCGCGAACAGATGGGAGAACAGCTCGCCCATTCCGGCTGGAAAATTCTGGAAGACATGCGCATGGAACGCGGCAACGCGCGGCTGGAAACGGCCAACAGCGAGGTCGATGGCTCGCTCGCCGCACGCTGGCAACGGGTCACCGCCGCGATGGGGCAGGATGCGCCGTGGCTGCTTAGCGAAGCAACGGAGAACAACGATGCTACCGCCGCATGAACACTGGCTAAGCGCTTTGCGCAACAATCGCGAAGCCGTGATGCAAAGCGCACCGCTGCAGGTCAGCGGTCGCCTGACCAAGGTCACCGGACTGGTGATGGAAGCGGTCGGTCTGCGCATGGCGGTGGGCAGCACCTGCTGGATCGAATTGCCGCAAAACCGCATCGAGGCGGAAGTGGTCGGCTTCGCCGGCGACCGCCTGTTCCTGATGCCGGAGAACGATGTGCACGGACTAGTGCCGGGCGCGCGCGTGGTGCCTGCTGAACCGGCGCGCGCGCCGATCAAGGTCGGCCAATCCAGCCCACACCGCCGGCGCACGGCCGATCTGGCGCGTCACCTGCCGGTGGGCGAACATCTGCTGGGACGGGTGCTGGATGGCGCGGGCCGCCCGCTCGACCAATACGGTGCCCTGGCGGAAAGCCGCAGCGCGCCGCTGCAAAGCCGCCCGATCAATCCGCTGGAACGTGCCGCCATCAAGGACGCGCTGGATGTCGGGGTGCGCGCGATCAACAATCTGCTCACTGTCGGGCGCGGCCAGCGCATGGGCTTGTTCGCCGGTTCCGGCGTCGGCAAGAGCGTGCTGCTCGGCATGATGGCGCGCTATACCAGCGCCGATGTGATCGTGGTCGGCCTGATCGGCGAACGCGGGCGCGAGGTAAAAGAGTTCATCACCGACATTCTCGGCAAGGAAGGCATGGCGCGCTCGGTGGTGGTCGCCGCCCCCGCCGACACCAGCCCGCTGATGCGCATGCAGGGCGCGGCCTATGCCACCACTATCGCCGAATATTTCCGCGACCAGGGCAAGAACGTGCTGCTGATCATGGATTCGCTCACCCGCTACGCCATGGCACAGCGCGAGATCGCGCTGGCCATCGGCGAGCCGCCCGCGACCAAAGGTTATCCGCCCTCGGTGTTCGCCAAACTGCCGCAACTGGTCGAACGCGCGGGCAACGGCGCCTTGGGCGGCGGTTCAATCACCGCGTTCTATACCGTATTGACCGAGGGCGATGATCAGCAGGATCCCATCGCCGACAGCGCGCGCGCCATCCTCGACGGGCATATCGTGCTGTCGCGCCGCCTGGCCGACGCCGGCCACTACCCCGCCATCGACATCGAAGCCTCGATCAGCCGCGCCATGAACCACCTGGTGAGCGAGGCGCATTACGCGCAGGTGCAGCATTTCAAACAGTTGTACGCGCATTATCAGCGCAATCACGACCTGATCAGCGTCGGCGCCTATGTCGCCGGCAGTGATCCGTTGCTGGACGAGGCGATTGCGCGTTATCCTGCGCTGGAAAGGTTTTTGCGCCAGGGCATGTACGAGACCGAACCCTTTGCCGCAGGCCAGGAAAAATTCACCGCGTTGTTCGCGCCCGATGAAGGAGTTGAAACCGCATGACCAAGCCCTTCCCGCTCGACACCCTGCTCAATCTGGCGCATCTGAAAAACGATGCCGCCGCGCGCAAACTCGGCAAACTCAACCATCAGGAGCAGACTGCGCAGTCGAGGCTGGCCGCCCTGCAGGAATACCGGCACGATTACCAGCAACAATTCGAGACTGCCGAAAAAAACGGCATGGCACCGGCCGACATGCGCAATTTCCAGAGTTTCATCGACCGACTCGATCAGGCGATCCGCCAGCAGCAACAGGAGATCAGCAAGGCGCACAGCTCGGTGCAAAAAGGCCGCCACGAACTGCTCGACAGCACGCGCAAGATGAAATCGTTCGACACCCTGGCGCAGCGCCATGTCGAATCCGAACGGAAGCTCGAGGCAAAATCCGAGCAGCGCCTGCAGGACGAACAAAGCGGCCGTTTCGCCGCCCGGCATGCCGCCGACAAGGAACCCGCGAAATAGCAGTTTGTTGAAAAACGTAGCGGGGATGGCCAGATGCAAGGCGCACGGAGCGCGGACGACGAGACATATCTTGTAGATAGGCAAAGGGGAGAGCACCGCGCAATGCCGCAGATGGCCACCGCAGTAGTTTCTCAACAAACTGACAGAGGAGTCCAGCATGAACCAGTTACCCATTCTTTCCGGCAATACCGACAGCAAGCCCGCCGCTTCTTCAGCCGGTGCAGGCGCCAAAGCCGATGCGGCGGGCGACAGCACGCCGTTCGGCACGGTGCTGGCGCAACAGTATGGGGAAAAAAATGCGCCCAACGAGAAACTGGAAACCCTGAAAAAAAACGGCCAGCTTGGCGGCCCGGTAAGGCATGCCGCGCCGAGCCAGCGCGGCGAGTTTCTGCAAAAGTTGCGCGAAACGGATGGCGCAACGCTTGCACCGGACGATCAGCGCACACTGCCCGAGGGTGCGGAGCTGCTGGCGGCCTTGCCTGTGCCGTTGACCCTGGCTGAAGCGCGTGCGCAAGCCAGCGCCGGTGAAGGCCGTGATGCCCGGCCTGACAAACCGCTCGGTGCAACACGGGAAATCCCGCTGCGCGCCGCCAATGGCGAGCGCGGCAAGCTTGCCCTGAAACCGGATGCCGACCCGCGCGGGGAAGGCGCTTCTTCCGGCGCATTGAGCTTGCCGACCGCCGCCATAGCCATGGCCGCCGACACCCGCATCGCCGCGTCGCCGTTGGCGGTCGATAAAGACACCGTTGCGTTGCTGGCCACACCCGCATCCTTAACTCCACCCACCGCAACGACCAACACTGCGCCCATTTCCTCCGTCGTCAGCACCCCTTTCGCCCATCCCCAATGGACGGAAGCATTCGGCCAAAAAATAACCTGGCTTGCCACGCAAAATCAGCAACGCGCGGAACTGCATCTGAATCCGCCCCAACTGGGGCCGCTTGATGTCACCCTAAAACTCAACGGCGATCAGGCCAGCGTGCAGTTTTCCTCGCCGCATGCCGCCGTGCGCGAAGCGATCGAGCAATCTTTTCCTAAACTTCGCGAAATGTTTGCCGATAACGGGATCATGTTGGGCGGCGCCACGGTTAGTGACCAGTCCCAGCGTGAGCAGCACAGCGAGTCCGGCAACCCTTCTCCGGCGGGGTTTGACTTCCGGCCCGCGGAAACCGTCGGCACTGCGGGCAGCCTGCATTCTCCCCGTATCGCGCAGCATGACGGCATGGTGGACACCTTCGCCTGATCCTTGAATTGGGGCGGGTTTCCCCGCCTTTTCCGCCGATGGATGTCGCCGCACTCGCGCGATACTTTCAACCATCAGAGAAAAGGAAACAGACCATGGCCAAACCCGCTCCCAAAGCCGCCGCCACAGATACCGCCGCCCCCGCCAAAAACCACAAGCTACTGATCATCATCATTGCCGTGCTGGTGCTGGTCATCGCCGGCGGTGCCGGCTGGTTTTTCACCCGGGATAAAGCGCCCGAAGGAGAGCATGTCGAAGCAGTGAAGCATGAACCGGTGCTTAAGCCTTCCTACGTGCCGCTCGGGGAGAAATTCACCGTCAATCTGCAACAGGAGGAAGGCGACCGCTATTTGCAGGTCGGCATCACCCTGAAAATACTCGACGCGAAAGTAGAGGAGGAAATCAAGACAGCGATGCCGGAAATTCGCAGCAGGCTGTTGTTGCTGCTGTCGAGCAAAAAGCCGTCCGAACTGGTCAGCGTCGAAGGCAAGCAGGCACTGGTGCAACAGGTGATTGGCGCGGTCGATGCGATCCTGAATATACCGCCGGCAGCGGTTGCGGTGGTAACGGCCGAAGGGCACACCGAACCGGCTCCCGCCAAGACCACCGGCGTGGTGGACGTGCTGTTCACCGATTTCATCATCCAGTAAAGATTGAACCGAAGCCATGAGCGAATTCCTTTCCCAGGACGAAGTCGACTCGCTGCTGAAAGGCGTCACGGGCGAGGCCGAGGAAGTCAAGGAAGAAGAGTCGGAAGGCGTGCGTCCCTACAACATGGCGACGCAGGAGCGCATCGTGCGCGGGCGCATGCCCACCATGGAGATCATCAACGAGCGCTTCGCCCGCCTGTTCCGCATCGCCCTGTACAACTTCATCCACCGCAGTTCGGAAGTGTCGGTCGGGCCGGTCAAGGTGATGAAGTTCTCCGAATTCATCCGCAACCTGCCCGTCCCCGCCAACCTCAACCTGGTGCAGGTCAAACCGTTGCGCGGCAATGCGCTGTTCATCTTCGACCCCAATCTGGTGTTCATGGTGGTGGACAGCCTGTTCGGCGGCGACGGACGCTTCCATACCCGGGTCGAGGGACGCGAATTCACCCAGACCGAGCACCGCATCATCCAGAAGATGCTGGAAGTTGTATTCGAAACCTACGCCAAATCGTGGGAAGCCGTGCAAAAACTGGAATTCGAATTCCAGCGCTCGGAAGTGAATCCTCAGTTTGCCAACATCGCCACACCGAACGAGGTGGTGGTGGTCACCACTTTTGAAGTCGAGTTCACCGGTGTTGGCGGCTCCATCCATATCTGCATGCCCTACGCGATGATCGAACCGTTGCGTGAACTGCTTTACAGCACCATGCAGGGCGACCATGTGATTGCCGACAAGCGCTGGCTGCACATGCTGTCCAAACAAATCCAGTCGGCGGAGATCGAACTGACCGCCGTGCTCGGTCACGCCTCGACCACCGTGGATCACGTGCTGCGCATGAAGATCGACGAAGTCATCCCGCTTGAGGTGGCAGAGAACATCAGTGTCATGGTCGATCAGGTGCCGGTGATGGAATGCAAATACGGCATCTCCAACACGCATTACGCGCTGAAGGTGGAAAAGATGCTGGCGCCGGAAGCGGGCGAATCTCTCAATGGAGGAAAACATGGCTGAAGAAAATAGCGCCGAAGAAACGGCAACCGAGGAGGCGATCACCGCCGACGACTGGGGCGCGGCGATGGCGGAGCAAACCACTGCCGAGCCGGCAGCGACCCAACCGCATGTATTCGAACAGTTCGCCGGCGAGGGCGGCGCCACCGCGCACAACGACCTGGACATGATCCTCGACATCCCGGTGCAACTGACCGTGGAACTCGGGCGCACCAAGATGCCGATCAAGAACCTGCTGCAACTGGCGCAGGGCTCGGTGGTCGAGCTGGCCGGCATGGCGGGCGAGCCGCTGGACGTGCTGATCAACGGTTTCCTCATCGCGCAGGGCGAAGTGGTGGTGGTGAACGACAAACTTGGCATCCGCCTGACCGACATCATTACCCCGTCGGAACGCCTGCGCCGCATCAACAAATAGCCGGAAATCCTGCCATGCACGCCCGTCTGGTTGCTGCCCTGACCGCAGCCTTCCTCTCCCCGCTCGCCTTCGCTGCCGAAGTTGCGCGCACGCCTTACGTGCCGCCACCTGCCCCGGTTTCCTCCGGCAGTGTGGTCCAGGTGATCGTCAGCCTGCTGCTGGTGCTGGCCGCCGTGCTGGTGGTGGGTTGGGTGTTGAAGCGTCTCCATCTGCCGCAACAGGGCGCGGGCAATCTGCTCAAGGTCATCAGCGGCGTCTCCGTCGGCCAGCGCGAACGCGTGGTGCTGCTGGAAGTCAACGACACCTGGCTGGTGGTCGGTGTTGCACCGGGGCAGGTGCGCACACTGCACACCCTGCCCAAGGGCGATCTTCCCGCTACCGCCGCGCCGGAGGGTGCAAAAAAATCCTTCCACAGTTTTCTGCAACAGATGCGAGAAAAGCGCAATGCGTAGTCGCCTCTTCTTCCTGTTGTGTGTGCTTTGCCTATTCATGCCTGCGGCACACGCCGCCGAAACCGGGCTGCTGGCGCTCACCAGCACGCCGGCAGCCGGCGGTGGCCAGACTTACACCCTGAGTCTG
>Ga0210026_1003455_pt1 | contig 12212 bp, 16 predicted proteins | sample CryGeymeta201509_FD_183977 | JGI IMG/M metagenome (GOLD analysis project Ga0210026, IMG submission 183977) | Groundwater microbial communities from Crystal Geyser aquifers in Utah, USA - Crystal Geyser metaG 2015-09 (SPAdes) (version 2) | ecosystem: Environmental > Aquatic > Deep subsurface >... | reverse complement strand
CGGCGGGGCGACGCCCATCGCCCGCGCCATACTTGCTTCCCCGGCGGTGCGCCGCCAGCCGATGACAATCGGGATGGAGGCAAGAGACAGAGCTGCAATCAGAGCCAACAAGGTTTGCATAGTTTTTTCCTATGTTAGTTGAATAGTTGTGAAGTTGGTTAGTTGGATAGTTATCTGGTTTCTAAACTACACAACTACTCAACTACCTAACTATTCAACTAACGCTCGAATATCCTGGACAGTTCCACGCCGCCGCCCTGGGCAACCCAGATAACGAACCACACGCCAACCACGGCGAGAAAAACAGTTACCAGCGGATAGATGCCAATCTCATCGAAGGCCAAACCGACTGACAACGAATGCTTCGCTTGCGGCATTTTGGGACGAGGCCGGGAGGCTTTTTGTGGCGGTCCGACGGCCGCCATTTGTGGCTGTGGCGAAGCGTTCGCCTGCACTTGCGCAGGTGCAAGCGTTGTTGGCTGCGCCGATGCCGGTTTTTTCTGCTGATATACATAACGGCGCGCCCGCAGGCGGAACAGGATGCGCCGCTTCAGCCATTCCTCCGGTGTGATCCTATCTGGCCCCAGGCGCAGCAGGGCCAGAAACATGAAAAAGACCATGATCAGGAAACTGAGCAGGACCTTCCAGGGCAGGCTAAAGGGCAGGAGGAGGGCGGTCAGGATGGCCAGCAGTGCGCCTGCCCCCAGGATGGCAATATCTCGGTCTTTGAACATTAGTTTTGTAGTTTTGTAGTTTGGTAGTTTGGTAGTTCGGTAGTTTGGCTTGCTGAAGAATTGCAAAACTATCCAACTAACCAACTTCACAACTATTCAACTAACGTTAGAAGGGTGGTTGAGGCTGTAGACTTTTCAGCATCTCCCCAAGTTGGGGGATGAGCAGGAAGGCAACTATCACCAGCAGGACAACGCCGATCAGACCGGTTATTGCCATCGCGGTCGTCCTCCCGCCACCAAAGGCTGCACCAGCGGTTCCTTGAAGCACGTAAAACAACCCGCCCAGCATGGCTACAATGATCAGCAGCCCGGCCAGGAAACCCCAAGCGTCGCGGGCAATGGACAGGATTTGCTCTAATACTTTGTCAAACATATTCTTCTCCTTTTTCTGTGTAACAGCGCCAGTTGTTCCTGCATGCCCTGGCGGCCAGGCCAGGGTGTCAGGCGTTCCTGTATCACGTGACACAGGAACACTTGACACTGAAGCACAGATTAACACGCGCCCAGAAAGCGCGCGGCAATTGGAACGACCAGGCCGGCAGCAGCCATTCCCAGCATGGTCTCACCGACCTCGGTCAGGGCATCCGACATCGCGTCCCTGCCGCCGACAGACGCCGATAGGACCCCCGTCAGGACGGCCTTGATCATTCGCAGCGCCCCAATGCCGCCGATCAGTGCGGCGGATAGCGTACCCAGCTCCGCAATCGGGCCGCAGGCAGCGCCAAACGATGCCTGAACGGCTTTTGCCAGCACCGGGACAGCCAGGAAGCCGAACAGAAGTAGTACCACCACGCCGACCAACGCGGAAACTGTCTCCCAGACCCACAGATTCGCCCCCAGGACGGCGGCAGACACCGTTCGGAGTGTGTTGGCCAGCATGGCCAGCAGCCCAAAAGCCAGGATTGCCGCTGCCAGCGCAACCCAGGCTTCTCGCAGAATAGTTAGCAAGATAGTGGTTATCTCACCCATGCGTTGTCTCGTCATGCCGGGATATTTCGGATTCAAGCGCCGGGTAGAAGCGCTCGCCCCAGAACATTATCTGCCGGCGGCGCAGCGGTCCAGTGCGATCTTTCAAGGTGTGGATGTCCAGGTCAACACAGCCGCACGGACGGGAACCGCCATTGTGCGAGAGCAGAAGTACGCGATCCGGTTCGTATCCGGCGCGCTCGTCTCCGATCAGCGCGGAAAGATCGAACTCATCTACATTTGCATTGAACATGCTGCCGTGTATGGCTGCTGCGGCAATTACTGCCCAGCCGCGCCGCCGCGCCAGGCTGCGCAGCATGGCTGCTGCCTCGCCGCCGCGCTGTTCCTCGTTGAGCAGGCCAGTGAGCCCGACCACCGGCACGCGCTGAAGGTAGTCCACCGCCAGCAGCGCCGGACCGCGCCCAGGAAAACCATAGTCCTGCGTGAGCGTTTCTTCGATGGCACGGAGGGTGTCTTCCGCGTCTGAAAGAGGCAGCAGAACTGTCTCGCTGCTTTTTGCCAGGCATGTTTCGACCGCCTCTCTATCCGCTCGATCATGCGCACCTGCAACCGCCGCCTCCGCCTGCATCCTGAGGCGGTATTTCAATTCTTCGGCGGTGTGCTCATAACAGCCCAGCGCGGCGGGGAAGCCTTGCGCGGCGGCTTCAGCCACCATGCGCAGCAGCCAGGACGTTTTGCCAACGCCGGGCGCAGCCGCCAGCAGGGTCAACCCGCCAGGCCAGAACGGAAGCCCGGCGAACGTCCCGAAGAAAGCGTATGGCTTTGGTTCGTTGATGAGCGCAGAACGTGGCATGACAAGAATCTTACCTCATTCCAGGCAGGGGTATCCCGGCGGTGTCCCGCCAAAGAACATTCAAAACAGGGCCGGAAAGATGATTTTCAGCAGAACATAAGCCGCCACTCCCAAGAACATTCCTGGAATGGCAGGCAGCATGCCGCTCTTGCCGCGCCAGCGCAGCCAGCGCCGCCATGATTCCACGCCAAGAACAACGAGAATCAACGCCGGCCATGGCAACAGGCAGGCCAGGCTGCCCAACACCCAAAGGTCGCTTTTGCCTATCACGCCTTGCCTTACACCGAATCCCGTCAGCAGCACGATCCACGCCGGCGGATAGAGCAAAAGCGGCCAGGCCGTCCACCCTGGCCAGCGCAGGATGCCCCAGGCAAGGGCCAGGACTATGATCCCGACAGTTAGCAGATTGAGCGCATTCGAAACACTTGTTGTCACTGGATTGCTGCCCCGCAGCGCCAGCAGGACAGAACCCAGGAAGAATATCTTGGCCGCTGGAACAGTGCGATAGCGCAAATCTGCCAGGCTGAAAATGCCGAGTGAAGCGAGGGAAAAGATTTCGTTTGTCATTATGGTTGCGTTCTTGGCAACCAAAGTGGTTGCGCCTTTGGCAACCATTATGGTTGCGTCCTTGGCAACTATGATGTTTTCGGTTTGAAATCGAGCAAGTCGGCCAGGACAATGGCCTCGTTGCCTGCTCCGCGAACAGCGGCTTCGAGCGGGTCATCCGCTTTTGCCACTTCCACGGGATGATCAGCATAGTATCTGACCGCCGCGCCTATACCAGACGGGTCCGCGTCGCGCAACGGAGCAAGGCGGTATCCCCCTTTTTGATGGATGAGCGAGTCAAAAGACTCGGAAGCCTGGTCAAAAGCATCCAGGCCGCTGCTTTTACGGGCAATATCCATGGTTGTCGGTGGCATGGTGGAACTCTTAGAAAATTTACTAGCGCGTTCTTGCAGCATGGCTTTCTGCGCAGCGAGCTGCTGGGCATGAGCCAGACCGCGTGCCATCCCAGCCGGGGTGCGCAATCCAAGCGCACCATAGAGTACCGACTTGTTGGCAAACTTCTCCGCCGCATCGAGATGCCCCATGGCCTGTGCAGAGGCTGCACCGCCAACAGATGTTGTTCCTGCTCCCCCAACTGCTCTTGCACCTGCTGCGCCAACGCCTGTTGTTCCTGCGCCTGCTGCTCCTGCGCCTGCCACGGCCGGCGCTGCCGCAGCTCCGACGCCAGTAGCTGCCAGCCCGGCTGCCGCCGCCAGACCCGCAACTGCCTTGACACCGCCAACTATCTTACCAAGTGCATCGGCAGATGCGCCGAGCGTTATCTTGCCCAATATGCCGGCCATCGTCATCAACAAGCCAGCAGCCCCCCACAGCCAAAACAGGTGAATTATGGCTGCTATCAGCCCTGAGGTAGCCAAAGTAGAGGCCTTGACACCCGCGACGAAAACTCCACCTGCTACGATGGGCAGCACGGCCAGCAGCGTGGCGGCCTTGATCAGTAATGATCGCAGCCATCTCATTTGCGGAATCACACCAAGCACCGCAACGGGTGGCACAAGCATGGCAATGATATACATGGCTGCCGTTGAAGCGACGATTGCGAACAACATCGCAGTCAGAGCCATCAGCCCACCCAGCATCATTCCCAGAGAGAGGAGAGAGCCGAAAAACGAAGTAACCACTACGTTTAGCACGCCCTTAATGCTCATGACATTGACAAACTGCTCTGCAAGGTTACTCACTGAGCCCCCTATGGCGATCTGGGCTGCTATCCAGTAGCCGGCTCGAACCATCAGGTCAAGCACCGGCCCGGCGGCCACTGCTATGATGCCTGCTGTTATCCAGTCTCCAATTGCTTGCAGGGCTGTATCATCTCCCCCGGTCAGGCGATTCCAGTGATAGATTGCCAGGCGCAATAGAAAGAGCGGGACGGCCAGCGCCGCCGCAACCGGCAAACTATCCCTGGCAACTTTGCTATATCGGCCTGTGGGAGGCGCTTGGAACGCTTCAGCAAAGACCTGACTCCACTGGCCTGCCTCGCTTTCGATTTTGTTCCCTTCTTCCCGGAGTGTCTTTTGAAAGACGCTGTTCAACGCATCAAAGATAGACTCTGCCGGGAAGCGGAGGATGTGGAATATCTGTGTGATGGTAGTAACCGACGGCGTGGGGGTGGGGGTGACCGTTGGGACCGGAGTAGGGGCTGTGGCTGCCGTCGCGGGATCGATTGGGGCAGTCCAATTCTCTCCAGAATTCAAGATGGATTGCGTGGCGGGGATGGGGGCAGGTACAGCCTCCGGCGGTGGGGTGGGCGTGCTGGCCATGGCAGTCAGGGAAAGAAGGCCGATAAAGATAGCGATCAATAAGGTGTGGCGTCTCATTTCGATTCCTCCGACCGAATAGGTGCTGCGCAAGTTGTTGTGCAAGGTGCTGTGCATAAGACGAGCGGCGCGAGGTGGTGTTCCTGGTAGCACAACTGGATATAAACGCACTTTCGGCAAGCTGAGGGGTTGCATAGAGCGTTGAGAGGCGGATAAGGACCTTTTTCGGCAGCGTCTGCCAGGGCATTCACCAGCGGTAAGAGGTGTTCGTCCTCGACGTGTGGGTCGCGCGGTTCAGCAATTCCGTCGCTGCATTTCAACGCCCAGACCTCCGGGACAACGAATGCTCCGCCCGGTGCCAGCCAGGGCTTGCTTTCTGCCGCCTTGCCTGTATCCGCTTCCACTGAACTGCGGGCAGGCAGGTACTCCGGGGAGCAGGCAGCCAGGCTGAAGCGGATCTCGTCCTGCTCGTCTTCCACAGGCAAGCCAATTACCATTCGGACTGCATATCCTTTCTTTAGCGTCCATAGCCAGGCGGGAAGATAGACCGGGCGGCGGACGCCAGGAAGCGTGAGCGCCAGACGAACCGGGTTGAATTCCGGGGTTGCAAAGAACTGTATCCTGGCCTCCCAATCAGGATAGAGAAACGCCCAGGCGCGGATATAGGCAAAGAAGTTCGACCAGTCTTTGCCCATCTTGGCAATCGCGTCGCTCAACCCAAAGCGGCGATCCAGGGACATGCGTCCGCCCGGAAAGGTCGGCAGGGTTTCGGGCGAGTCAATGCCAGGATGGGTGCGCCGGTAAGCGTCAACTTCGTCCACGTAGCGTTTGGCTTCGTCCAGGATGTCCTCGAAGCCGTACCGCGTCAGGGCGGCCTTGAGCGTCTCTCCACCGGAAAGGTCTTTCAACGCCTGCCAGACAGGATCGAAGGGCAGGAGCGCAACATCAGCCCCGGCCAGCCACCAGCGCGCCGCCGCCGGGCAGAAGGCGTACAGCAGCGCCGCCAGCAGGGGATGGCTGCGCGGGTTGTCCTTGTCTAAAAGAGCCAGCCAGAGATCGGTATTGTACATAGCCAGATCGCATAAGGGATGGATCGCCATGCGCCATAGCTTTTGACGCCGGAGAGCGTCCGTTTGGTGATCTTGCGCCACAGGAACTGCGCCAGGGCGGTCAGGATGAATGTGCCAGACATGACGAGCGCGGCAGTTTGGGCAAGCGCGGCAGGCGCGAGCCACAGCAGCGCCATCCACAGTTTGGCGTCCCCGCCACCGACCCATCCAGCGCGCCAGGCCAGGAACAGCAGCAGGCAGGCTAGCCAGGTGACAACGAATGCTCCGCTTTCGAGCGCACCGGGGCCTGCCCTGAGCGAAGCCGAAGGGAAATTCGAGATCAGCCCGATCCCCAGCAGAGGCAGCGTTACCCAATTGGGGATACGCCCGCTGCGGAAATCGTGCATGGCAACAAGGATGATCAGAACGAATAGCAATAGGTAGAACACGATGTTAATCTTACCTGAAATCTTGGGGGGGGTGTTCTCGCCGTGTCCAGGCGTCTTGCATCCGAACTGAATTTGTTGTACAATGTGAACAGAAAGGATTGTACAAGATGGACATAACAATCAATCTTGCTGAAGCGCGCCGCAAACTCCCCGAACTGGCCGACCGCGCCGGCGCCGGACAGACATACGTTGTCTCTCGTCGCGGGCGTAAGATCGCCGTCCTGATCGGCGTAGACGAGTACCAACGGTATAAAGCCATTGAACTGCAACAGCGCGAGCGCGATTTCAACGTACTCCTCGCCCCCGCTCCGCCCAACGCGCCGACGGAGGACCAGGCTCGAAGTATAGCCGTGCAGATCGTGCGAAAAGCCCGCACTGAGCGGAGCGAACGTGGGACAACGAATGCTCCGCTCCGCAGCCAGCGCGGCCAGAGTTAAGCATGAGAGCGGTGATTGACACCAATGTATATGTCTCCTTCCTGCTATCCCCGCGGGGAGCGGGAGCATGGCTGATCGCCATGTGGCGTGACAGCCGTTTCGAGGTGGTCGTCTCGCCCGCCCTCCATCAGGAACTGGTGGAAGTCATGGAACGCCCGGAGATCGCGCCAAAGGTGGAGGTACAGCGAAGAATGGCTTTGTTTTATCGGTTACGGCACGATGCGCTCTGGACAGCCGGCAGCCTGGACACCGAAGGCGCGCTGGCAGACCCGGATGATGATTTCCTGCTCAGAGCCGCGCTGGAACGTGAAGCGCAATTTATCGTTACCTGGGACGGAAAACTGCTCGAACAGGGAAACTGCCAAGGAGTGCAGATTGTCACGCCAGACCAGTTTATCGCCCTGCTCGTGCGTTCAGGTTAAACAATTACGGGGTGTCTGTTTCGTGTCCGGGATTCTTGCGCCCGCAGGGCATTCGTTGTCACCTGAAGCCTTTGCCGATGATTGCTCAATTACCTTTTGTATGGTATAAGTATTGTAATAACTTATATCTTTGGTATGGAAGGTAATCATCCGATGAAAACTGCTAAAACACTAGGTCCCGTGAGTGCGGATCTTTTGCTGCGCCTCAGTGCGGAGGGAAAAACTTTTTTCTCTATCGTGGAGGCCCAGACCATCGCCGGGAAGGATTATGCTTCTACGGTTGCTCTTCTTAGCCAAATGGTGCACCGAGGATGGCTGGTGCGCTTGGTGCCGGGCAAGTACCTGATTGTTCCTCTGGAAGCTGGCTTGGAAAGCATCCCAATGGCGAACCGCTATGCGATTGTCCGTGAGGTATTGGGTTCCCTTCCCTACTACGTTTCCCACTACAGCGCCATGGAAATACATCAAATGACTACCCAACCAGTCAAGACGGTATATGTTACGTTGCCACGACAGCGGGCTAGCCAAACCATCGCGGGGGTGTCCTACCGCTTCCTTTACGCCAAGCCGCGCTCTTTTTGGGGATCGGAAGTGCACTGGGTGACCGATCAGGATCAGGTTCACATCAGCGACCTGGAAAAGACACTGCTGGATTGTGCGGTCCGCCCTGAGTTATGCGGCGGATTGGCAGAATTGGCTAAAGGGCTGTGGCTGCGCAAGAGCGATCTGGATGATCGGCGGCTGATAGCATACGTCCAGCGGCTAGGACACAAGGCCGCTGCCAAGCGATTGGGTTTTCTTCTAGAAACCTATGGTTTGGGTTGCCCTGAGACGATTGCTGCGCTGCAGTCGTTGATCAATTCTCGATACAACCTTCTCGATCCAACGCTCCCCGACGCGGGCTCATACCGTGCCCGCTGGCGATTGCGGATTAATCTTGATCCAGAAGAACTAAAAACCATTATCTGGACATAACCTTATGATCTCAACTGCTGAAGTTGCCAAGCTCGCGCATCGGCTTGGCGTGAGCGATCGTGTGATTGAAAAGGACTATATTCTCAGTTGGCTGCTCATCGCCATTGCTAAAAGCGATTTGCGGACTGCGTTGGCTTTCAAAGGTGGCACTGCCTTGAAGCAAACCTACTACCCGGACTATCGCTTTTCGGAGGACTTGGATTTCACTCTTTGTGCCAACCTATCTCACGACGATCTGGTCCGTGCCTTCGGAGAACTGTTCCCCTGGTTAGAACGGCAAGTGAACCTGCCGTTAGCTCTTCGCAGTGCGGAGCGCAATGTCTTCGACAGTACAACGTTGCTGGTAAATTACGTAGGGCCATTGAAAGCTCGGCTGGGTAGCCGTCACTTGAAATTAGACATCACCCGCGGGGAACTGCTCCTGTACCCGCTTGCTGAACGCACACTGCAAGCACCGTACAGTGATCACCCCAGGGGCATCACGTTGCTGACCTACACGTTGGAAGAAATCCTCACCGAAAAACTGTGTGCCTTGCTGGGACGCACCGAACCGCGTGATTTGTACGATGCCTACTGGCTGTTCGAGCGAGGTGATGCAGATGTCACCTTTCTACCGGCGAACTTTACTGCCAAATGCCAGCACAAGGGCCAGGACCCGACACGGCTCAATGCTGTCCTGCAAAGTAAGGCGAGAACCTTCGAGAAACTCTGGACATCGCGTCTGGCAGTCCAGGTGGCGGATCTGCCTGATCTGGACAAAGTTCTGCGGGTGGTGCGACAACATCTGCGGTCCGCTGGGTTAACATAAAAACAACCATAGACAAAAAAGCCTGGTAAACCAGGCTTTTTTTTATCCAAAGGCTATGGCACGCCCGGCCAGCCGATCTGGCCCTGCCCTTCGCGCACGCCCCAATAGATCGTGCCGCCCCAATTCCACGATCGTCCCCAGGCAGAAGTGCCAACACGGTCGTAGTCGTCCATGCGCCGGATGGTGAGGTTGTTGTTCCAGTACGCATCTGGGGTACCGTTTCCGTCCAGGTCAGCAGCCAGGCTGGGCGGCAGACCCTGCACCTGCGAAGGGAGGATCTCTCCGCCCTGACTATGAGACTCCCACTTGTAGTCATAGTTACATTCTGCTGGCACAGAAACCGAACAGTTCCCGGTCGCCCCAGAGGGAATGTTTGTATCGCAGAATGGTTCCCATTTTCCTCCTTCCAATCTCCAAGAATTGATCCCTGGCACATCTGAACTTTCGCAACTGCCACAGGGACAATATCGGACGTACTTCTGATATGAGAGATTCCAGAACAGGTGATAGGGAGCATGAGCAAACCCTGCAAACACTGGCATATCTGCTGGCAGTTCATCCAGGCCAGAGATCGTCCCTGCCAACGGCCCACCGCCGGCTGCCGGATGCGAGGGCACTTCCCAGCAAAATTTCTTTGGCGGGATGCCCTGCGCCAGAATGATCCTGTTCACGCTGATGCAGTATGCTGACCCGCCGCTGGTTTCATACACGCCGATCTGTGGGATTTGGATATGGGTCTTCCCAACCGGTTGCAGGGAAAGCGTCAGGGTGATGTTAGCCAGGTCGCCTACGTGAGGGGAACTGCTCGAGCCTCCGGAGGGGCTGTAATAGGCCAGCGTGCCGGAGCCGGAATTAGGTTGAAGTTGAGTACGCATAGCGGTGGGCCAGCGTACCAGTGAGGCCGGATAAGGACGCACGTCCAGGTACACTTCGGGGAATGACACCTGTGCCTGCACGAGCCATTTGCTGGCGTTGCAGTAAACACCGCCGGGGCCAATCTCGAAGGTGGTACAGGGATTTTCTGGCGGAACAACCGCGGCGGGGCAGGGGCCGGGGACGAGGTGCGGGTCCTTATAAAATATTTCACCGGTGCATTGGTCAAAGATTGTCCAATTGTAAAGACAGAAGTCGCCTCGATTTTCAGCCAGAACCCATTGCATATTCACGGTCCCCGGCGTGCAGGATTCGCCTCCCCCTCCTCCGCCCTCCTCACCACCAGTACAAATTTTTACGAAACTGCCATCCTCGTTGTATTCGATTGTGCAACTTTCACCATCTGCGAAAGCTGCGCCAGGCGCAATAAACACAAACAGCAATGCCAAAAGTAACACTATGGTTGCCAATTGCGCAACCACTTTTGTAAGGAATTTCCATTTCATGGGAACCTCACTATTTTTTCGAATGCATCACTATCGGAATCCAGTATGGACTGCAGATTTTCTGTACCCAGGGATTGCCAGTCCTGCGGCAGTTCGTGCATAGGAATTCCATAAGTCTGCTCGACCCATTCAGCATCCCAGACCGCGACACCGTGAGCCTCAGCCATGGAGGCGCGTTCTTTGGATATGTCGCTCAACCCAGCCAGAGGAATGCTCGGGTCCTTTTGCTGGCCAATGTAAACCCACGCCCCGTTACCGGCATAGCCAAACTGTTGAAAATGACGAAATCCGCCGGAATCGGAATAGGCGGCAAATCCTTTCGCGCCCCACTCGCCAATGAGCCATTCTCTTTCTGTATCATCACTAATCGAGCACATAACCGGATAGTCACCCCATTCCTCCACCTTGAGGCCTACAATGGTACTAGTGCGATAGCAGCCCCGCAGGACAAAAATCCTCCCTGGCTTACCATCATTTCTGACACCCCAAAAGCGCAGCTCTGGGTTGAAAGACAGCTCTGACCAACTTACAGTCATTTCCATCGGCCCTTTATAGTCGGTCATGATCTTCATTTTGGTCACTGGCTTGAAGGGCATCTCTTCGAAGCCAAGCGCCGCAGCCGCCTCGTCCCCGTTGTAGCCCATGTTGGAAGACATCAATACCCAGGCAACCGTTCGCTCCAGGCCCTCATAGACGCAGGCCGGCTCGATCTTGAGCAGGTTGCCGTTGTAGCCAGAGTACGGGTAGCTGAACGTCCAGTCCGAGGGGTCGGATGGGCAGGGTTCGGGAGTAGCGGTGGGGGTAGCCGTTGGGGGGATGGGAGTCGCAGAAGGCTGCCAAGCGACCGGGCGAGGCGTGGCGTTGACTACCGCCATCATCTGCGCCCGCTGCCAGAAGGCGTAGACCATAACCAGCCCCATGAAGATCACGATAAGAATGGCCGCCTTGAGATACGAGCGCAGGTGGCGCTTGCCGGCGAGGTCGTGGTAGAAAAAGTTGTTATCCATTTATTATTGATCACCTCTTGTTACACCATTGGCCATATAACCAATCGCATTCACCGTGATCCACTGCCTGGGCAGCAAATAGCCAGTGGACTGCACCATGGCGGTTACGCGGCAGTCGGGTCGCCCTTGAAAAAGCCCGCAGGAAGCACCGCCGAGATAAACATAGGGGGGAGCTTGCATGCGGAAATATCTTTCCGCAATTGCTGCCCCTTCCCCCGTTGAGTATATTTCGCCGTTTGGCCGCACGGCAATTTCCTGCGCCCCAGCGTGCGCGGCCAAATCAGCGATGGCAACCACTTCCTGCACCCGGGCGTTGGTAGTCATGTACTCCAAGAGACCAATCGTAAAGATCGCCATGAGCGCCAGCACAATGGCGAACAGCGCGGCTGCCTGGCCGCGTTCTGTGTTACGCTTTAGTGCCATCTTGCCTTCCATGTTTCCGAGCGAGAGATGAACCATTCCGAAGCCCAGCCTGGACTGTTCAGTCCCAGCAATCCGTTGAATAAAACAGGCACGTTATAGGACACCGCACACCCGCCGGGTTCACCCGTTCCGCTGGGTGGCGCGACCTGAACTTGGTAGTTCACGCCCAGCGTGGCGCTCCAATCGGCATTTAGTGTTTGCTGGGCGATTGCGTAGGCATTCGCGGCTGCGCGGTCGGGATTGGGCGACTGCGAGAGAAACTGTGCGCAGGCATACGCGGCGGAGGTGGCTGCTGTCCGGGCGCGGTGAAACGGAATCCAGGACAGCAGCCCGAAAGCCATGATGATCACCAGTGTCGAGAACAACGCTGTTTCAGCCAAAGCCTGACCGCGCTGACTTTCAGGTAAAGGCAGTTTCATTCAGGG
>Ga0210026_1003450_pt1 | contig 12220 bp, 6 predicted proteins | sample CryGeymeta201509_FD_183977 | JGI IMG/M metagenome (GOLD analysis project Ga0210026, IMG submission 183977) | Groundwater microbial communities from Crystal Geyser aquifers in Utah, USA - Crystal Geyser metaG 2015-09 (SPAdes) (version 2) | ecosystem: Environmental > Aquatic > Deep subsurface >... | reverse complement strand
CGAAAAATTCATCGACACATACCGCGGAAACAAAAATTGCGCGCCACAGCACGGAGATGAGAGGATTCGAACGCCACGAACGATGGTCATCCTGCGCTCTGCTTTCCAGGTTCATCAAGCCGAGTTGGTGCATACGCCAGCCACAGCGTCTGGGAACCATACTGCCCCACCTGCGGGTGCCAATATAGGGGCAAAAAATGGCTGGAAGCGCCTCTTGCACGACACATTTGAGCCAAAGGCGAGCTGATCAACCCAGCCTCACCACATTGAGCCGCTCACCAAACACCGACTGCGCCACTGGCACCAAATGCTCATGGTGGGTCAAAAAAATCACCTGGGTTGATTCCGACAAATGCGCCAGCGCTTGTAGCCCGGCCCTGGCCCGTCCATCGTCGTAGTTAATGAACAAATCGTCTGCAATGAACGGCAGCGCCACGGTTTGCTGCAGATGCAGTTCTAACGCCGCCAAGCGCAGTGCCAGATAAAGCTGGTCGCGGGTGCCCTCGCTCATGCCTTCGATCTCGACCCGTTCGCCCGTGGTGCGCAAGCCCGACAGCTTCAAGGGCTCACTTTCATAGTCAACCGCCAGTTTGCAAAAACCCCCTTGCGTGAGTTCGGCAAAAACTTCACTGGCCCGCGTCAGCATGGGACCCTGCTTACTCTCACGAAAGCGTTCAATCGACCAGCGCAGTAACTTGGCTGAGGTGGAGACCTTGATGAAGCGCTCCACCGCATTGCTCATTCGCGCCAGTGCCTCTTGTCTTTGGGCTTCAGCCCTGGCCGCATCGGCCTGTCCAGCGATTTTTTCCAGCGTGGTTTGCGCCGCATTGAGTTCAGCTGACAAGCGGTTTTGTTGCGCCACACTGTCATCCATCTCCAGTTTGAACTCCGCCAACCGCTGGCCTAAGGTGGTGACATCCGTGGCCGCAAATTCAGCTGCCAGTGCATTGCGCCCCAGCCCATCACCCAGAGCCAGCACCTGGCTGAGCGCTTCTGTGAGCTGCAAGTTCAGCACGCGCCAACGGTCCGAATTGGCAATGGCCACGCGCAGACTGTCCTTGTCTTGTGTGCCGCACTGATTCAGCAGGGGCGCCAGGGTGGCGTTGGCCTCACGGAGTCGCTGCTGGGCAGCATCGAGTTGCGTCTGGGTTTGTTCCAGTGCCAGGCGCAGGCGCTGCAGTTCGTCGGCGACAGCCAACTCACTTTTAAGACGCTGGCTCAAATCCAGGGCGATCTGGGCAGCAGTCATCTGCCCCAGGTCAGGCGCAAGCTCAAGCGCAAGGGCTTTGGCTTGCGCATCAAAGTCCTTTTGGGCCAGTCGCATCGCACCAATGCGGTTGACGCGAAGATCCCTGATTTTTTGCAATTGCACATGCATGCGGTCAAACAAGGCCAGTGCATCCTGCGCCGCTTCAAGCGTGGTGCCTTCAGGCAGGTTGGCCAGCGTCAGGTTGTTTTTGAAGTCAAGCTGCCAAGCGGTCACGGCTGCCTGCGCCACGGTCTGCCGATGGTTCAATTCAGGCAAAGCACCCTCGGCCCGAATCTTCTGGGCAGCCAGTGTCTCGCGACGCTCCTGCGACCGGGTTTCATTCTTGACCCATTCGTCAGCCAACAAGACCAGGGCCGACAAGCGCATGGGTCCGTGCTGTGGCTGCCTTGCCTGAACCACTTGCGCCAAAGCTGCACTGGCCTGCGCCGTGGTTTCCTCGAATGCAGATTGTGCTGACTGGGCCTCATTCAGAGTCGCTTGCGCGATGAGCACTTTTTCACGCACCAAGCGCCAATGGTTGAGCTTGAGCAGTGGCATGCCAGGCAGCCCGACGGCCTTGATCTGCGCCTCCCAATCCTGGTCAAACCGGGCCAGGGCTGCTGTGTGTTGCTGCTCCCGAGCCGTGAAATCCTTTACTTGCTGTTGCAGGCGGGTCAGTTGGTCCAGTTTGATCTGAAACTCTGATTCCTGCTGCGCCCTGTCATGGCGCTGGTCTGACATCAGGTCGGACTGCGCCACCTGCTGTTCATAACCGGGCGCTGCTTCCATTAAGGCCATCTGCCCCAGCTTGATGGCCTGCCAAGTGGTATCACGGTCGACTCGAGTCTGTTTGACATTCGCCAGCGTGACCGGTTGGTGGGTAGCCTTGAACTGCAAAATCTCCAGTTGCAGGGCTTCAACCTCACAAGAAACAAAACCTGCTGAACGGTATTTTCAGGCGCCCGTTGCCACCGGTGCGATCACAAAGCCCAACGCCATAGCGCGGCGCTTGAGAGCGGCGATGCTGCGCGCAAGCTGCTGCTCTTCGTAGCGTTGCTGCCCCTGGTCGACGAATTCTTCACCCCGAGTCAACATGAAGTACACCATCCGTGCGAGTTTGTGCGCCACCGCCGTGTTGGCACTGGGTTTGTCCATGCGGGCGCACAGCCGTCGGTAGAACGCACCCAGGGCAGAGTCACAACGTGACAAACTCATCGCCGCCATCTTCAGAACTTGGCGCACCCGATTGACTGAGCGTTTGGTCTTGCTCGACAACACCTTGCCACCGCTGATCTTGGTACCCGGACTCAAGCCCAGCCATGAACAGAAGTGCTTGACCGTGGGAAACCGGCTCAGGTCTGGCCCAATTTCCGTCAATATCTTCGTCACTGCGGCCAGGCCCAGCCCGTTAATACGGGTCAGATCAACGCCGGCCCAGTTGGCCAGTATCTGACGCGTGTCATAGTCCTTGCGCTGTTTGCTGCCCGCGCGCGGTGGTTGGCCCAGATCGATCTTCTTTTGCGCCAAGTTTGTCAGCTCCGTTTGCAGCTTGATATCGCACTCGGCCAAGTGACGTGCAATGTCGTCATACATTCCCAGCGACTGACGCAGTACGAACAGGTGCTCTTCGCGCCAGTTACCCGTCAAGGCTTTGACAATCTCCTCAAGGCTGGCTTTGACGCGGCTGTGGCGGTGGCGAGCCAATGCCTTGGGATCACGCTCACCTGCGACGATGTCGCGGATGATCAACTCACCTGTCAGACCCATGACATCGCTGAGGACTTCCGTGAGTTGGATGTTCATTTGCACCAGCGCTTTTTGCATGCGCTGCACCCAACTGGCTTGCTCTGCGACCAGAATGTCGCGCTGACGCGCCACAGCGCGTAGTTCGCAGACCTGGGCATCTGGGCGAAAGGCCGCGCACAAGAAGCCCAGGCTCATGAGCTTTTGCAGCCATTGGCAGTCTTGCACATCACTTTTGCGACCCGGCACGTATTTCATCTGGCGCGCATCAACCAGCCAGACTTTGAGCCCGCGCTGCTCGAGCACTTCAAATACCAGTATCCAGTACACGCCAGTCGACTCCAGCGCCACCGTGTCCACTGCACAGGACAACAGCCAGTCGGCCATCGCGTTCAAGTCGTCGGTCATGGCGCCAAACTCGCGTACCGATTCGTCGCATGATCTGGCGGGCACCGCCACCCAGTGGCTCGATGCACCTACATCAATTCCCGCAGCATTGGGAAACACCTCGTCTTCTCTCTTGCGAACTGCCATGTCATCCTCCACAATAGTTGATGAATGGCAGCGCCATGGATATCGTCAATTTGACTCACTCTCACAAACGGGATGCGCATCGCTGCGCTCACCAATGTCGCCGACGATTCCCGGACCATGCTCAGAGGCGGGCTCACTCAACAGTGGCGCTTACCACTGCGAGCTCGCACCAATGCTTTTTCGGTCATTGCGGCGCTGCCATTCGCTTTTTAGCGCAAATTGGCGCACACCTGCGGCCTATCCCCTTGTTTCTTTGAGAACGCCTGGCCCGCGTGCGGAGCTGGGATGCTCAGAGGTGAGCTCAACAACACGCTGCTGGTCTGCGGCTTCTTTGGCCTCCAGATCACTGCGGCGCTTGACCAGCGTGTTGATCTCATCCTGTGTAGGCAATTGCAACCGGCGCAAGGCGTCAGCATCATGCGTCCAGGCACCCAGATCGGAAGTGGCCGTCTCCAGGTCACGGGTGAGGCGCCGGATTTGGGTTTCAGACTGCTTTTCTTGCGACGCCACATCGCCCAGCGCACGGGCGATGGCCAGGGCATCCATCAAGGCAACGGGCAATTCAGAGTCAGGCAAGCCCGTCATTTGCAGGCCAATGTCCTTGATTTCTGCGTTGCGTTGGCTCAAAGCTTCATCCGCGCTGGTCAAGGTTTGCAGCAGCATGTCATGGCGACGAATCAAACCGCCCAGGGTCGATTTCACCAGGGAGCCGGGAAGGCGTTTGGCCAGTGCCTCTTCATCCTCGACGGGCCAGCCCAATTGGCCCACCGATTCCTGAAGCTCTTGCCAAAGCACCAGAATCTCACCCTCTCGTTTGGCGATGTCATTGTCCAGCGAGCGCAGTTCCTGTCGCAGGGCATCAAGCGCTTCAATGTCGGTACTGCGCGCCAGAACCGATTCATTGGGGTGCAGCGTGTTGATTTTGCCAGCCAGGTCGGTGCGTTGGGTTTCAAACAATTGCACAGACTGGGTCGCAACGGCGGTGTCCTGCTCGGCGCGGGCCAGCACTTCAGCCGAGTTCTCCGGCAATTCGACCACTTTACCCAGCTCGGCCAACTGATCCTCTGAGGCTTTGAGCGAAGTCAGCAGGGGCGCCGTGCGTCGTACCCGCTCCAAGCCAATGCGTTGTTGCTCCAACGTGGCATAGCGCGCCCTGGCCTGCTCCAGCTCATCGGCAATCTCGTTTACACGGGTGCTGGCTTCCTGCCAGTCTTTGGTGCGCACAGTTGCCGCTTTCAGCGCCGCATCAGCCAGCTCCAGCTCGGCCGCAGCCTCGTAATACTCGCGGTCGCCCGATTTGCGTTTGGCCCACAGCAAATTGGCTTCGACTTCTAATTGATCGCGAATATGCCCCAGACTGCCCACGCCAGCGGCCGCCTGAAACAGAATCTGGCCAATGTCGTTGGAAGCGCTCAGAATGTCTTGTCCGCCTTGCACCAGGCGCTCATGGTTCAAGCCAAACATCTGGTCGAAGAAGACACGGTCAACCTGACCCAGAAAGGGTGTCAAGGCGTTGTCGGCCAAGGGGCTGCCAGCCGCACTTTGCAGGGTTTTGGCGCGGGCTTTAATGCGGATGAAGTCGAGCGCGGCGTCACCCTCCTCGATCGCTGCACCCAGACGCATCTCACTATGGGCATGCAAAAAGTTGTAGCGCGAACGGGTTTCAATACCAAACAGCAAATCCTGAATGGCGCTGCGCAAGGTGGACTTGCCCGCCTCATTAGGCCCCAAGATCAGATGAAAGTCCTGATCAGCCTTGGGCAGCGACACAGTTTTATCGGTGAATTTGCCATACCGCAGCAGGTCAAGTCGGGTCAAGCGCATGGTGAGTCCTTAATTCGATGTAGCCAGATAGGCCATCAAACCCGGCGTAACGGATTTGACGATGCCAGCCATGTCACCGGTGCGAATGGCATCAAGCTCTGGCACGGCACGAACCACGTCAAGCGGCATACGGTCCAGCAAGGGGCGCAGGTCCTGCAGCAGCGCCTCAAGCAGCGCGGCATCTTCTGGCGCCTCGTCCAAAAACTTCTGCAGGTCTGCAATGGCATCCGAGCGGGTGGCCAGCTGGGCAGCATCCACGGCCGGTTCAGTTTCAAGTCGCACTTTTTCTACCCAAAGGCGGTCAGTGCCCTGCCCTGCAGCCTGTCCCAGAATGTCTTCACGCAGTTGCGACTCCAGCCCGAACAGTTCACCGTGCACCGCAGTTTTGCCCTTGATGCAGACCCGCACCGACAGATAGATGGACTCAGGTGTCTCAGTGAGCAAACGCTCAAACGCCTGACCGGCCAACCTGACCACCTCTTGCAGGGTGCCAGCCTGGCTGGCATCCACTTCCACCACATGCCAGCGCAGGACATCCACCAGCACACGCTCGACCGATTGAATACCTGTTTCATCTGCGGTGACCAGCACCGCGCCTCGCGCGCCGGTTTCCCGGATATGGCGGCCCTGCAAATTGCCAGGAAACACCACCCACGGCGACTTTTGCAGGATGGCGTGTTCATGCACATGCCCCAGCGCCCAATAGTCATAGCCCTTGGCTGTGAGTTCTGCCACCGAACAGGGGGCATAGTTCACATGTTCCGTATAGCCACCCAGTGCGGTATGCAGCACACCAATGTTGAGCCAACCCGCCAAGGGTGCCGGGTAGCCGGAAACCAGGTTTTCAAAGGTGGCGGCTTCCTTGTAACTGCGGCCATGCAAGGCGACCTTTAACGCGTCAATGGTGAAGGTATTTGCCTTGCGGGCCTCAAAAGTATGAACATTGGTCGGCAAGGTGAGTTTCTTGGTCATCTCGCTCTCAGCGTCATGGTTGCCAAACAGCAAATAGACCGGAATGCCCACCTTGTTCAGGCGCCCCATTTCACGGCAGAAGAAGTGGCCGGTGTTGTAGTCTTTCCAGGTGCCGTCATACAGGTCACCCGCAATCACCATGAAGTCAATCGCCTCCTCGATGGCCACATCGACCAGGCGGGTGAAGGCATCGCGGGTGACAGTGCGCAGCAGGCTGACAGGCGCATCTTTATAGGCGGCCAAACCCACCAAAGGGCTGTCCAAGTGGATGTCGGCGGTGTGGATGAATTTCATTCTTTTCCCTGGAAGGTTCTATCGCAAGCTGGCAGCTTCAACCACCTGAGTGTCCTACTTTTGCCTGCGCCCTTTGCCCTCCTCCACCTTCTTTCGCAGGAAGGCCGGAATCGACATATTGGTTTCATCGCAGGCGTAAGCCACTTCGGATTTTTGTGTCAAGCGGTTGGACATGCGCATGGCAGAAAACCTGATTTCCTTGGACATCATCTGGGTGTCTTCATTGGCCAGTGTGCGCAGACGAACCAGCTTGTCGCGCAACCACGGATTTTGCGCAAAGCGCTTGTCCAGCGCGGCCATCATGGCGTGCGCAGCGCGGGTATCGCCACGTTGCACCAATTGCCGCAAGGTCTCGCTGGCTTGGGCAAACTCCAGCTCTTGCAGACGGCGTTCAACGGCTTCATCCATCGGCAGCGCCGAAAAGGCAGACAGCTCGACTGCTGGCAGGCTGAGCATGGCAGCATGTGCCTTGACGGTCTGCCCATCAAGGGTTTGCGCCTGCAAGGAAGCGGCCAACAGGTCACGGTTGTCGCCTGCTGCGCTGGGGCTGATGTGCAAACGCAACATCAGCCAGGCTTCGGCCCCCCAGGCCAGGTCGCTCAGCCGGTAGCTGCCATCCGGGTTTTGCTGTACCAGGCCCACGGTTTCAATGATGACCCCTGGCGCTGCAATCAGTTTGATGTCGAGTTGCCGCAGGCACAGTGCCTTCAGCAGAGAAAACTCCTCATCGAAACTGTCATAAAGGTCTTCAGCCTTCTGACCGTAATACTGCTGGCCGCCACCGGCACGGGCCATGGCAATCATCAGGTCCTCGTTGAATCCATGCCCGAGTCCGACCGTGGTGGTGCTGACCCCCTTGGCCAACCATGAACGGCAATGCTTCTCAATTTCCGCCTGGTCGCACAAGCCATGGTTGGCCTGCCCATCAGAGAGAAGAATCACGCGCGAAATGCTGGTGTCAACGCCACCCTCCAGTTGCCTGGCACCCGCTTCCCAACCCCCAAAGAGATCGGTACTGCCGCCACTCTCAACGCCGGCAAGGGCGTGGCGGATGGCGTCTGCAGATTTCACTGGCGCCAGCGGCACCAGCACATCGACATCGTCGTCATACACCACCACAGACATCTGATCCTGTGGGGTCATGCAACTGGCAATGTGGGCAACGCAGCGCAGCGCTTCGGTCAGCGGTTGGCCGTCCATGCTGCCAGACCGATCAACCACCAGCGCCAGGCGCTTATGGATCGTTTTGGTTTTACCCTCTGCAGGCTGATCAGGTGCTTGCACCCGCAGCATCACTTCGAGCGTGCCACCTTGAGCTGAGATGGCGGACTTGACAGGGGACAACAGGAGCGTGGGTTGTGTCATGGCTTTTCCTTTGCAATAAATCATCAAGAAGCCATGAGTTTGCGCCGCACAAGGCTTATGACGTAAGCCTGCAAAGCTGTACAAAACTTCAGCAATTTTTATGAAATCCTACTTTTGCGGGATCATCTGGTGAGCCTGAGCCAGGGCGATGCGATTTCGGCTATTGCTTTTCGAGGAAAATGATTCGCATGGCCCATCTTTGCCCCACCCTCCCCCGGCACTTGGCCGTCAATTCGGGTGAATACGCCGAACTTGACCTGCTGCAAACACTCGAACGCGGCCTGTCCGACGCCTACACGCTTTTTCATAGTGTCGATTGGTCACGCGGCTCTGGCGAGCACGAACAGCATGGCGAGATCGACATCGTGGTGATCAACCAAGCCGGTGACGTGCTGTTGATCGAGGTGAAGGCTGGCAACGTGGACTTTTTGCCCAACGGTATCTTCAAAACCTATGGTGACCACTCCAAAAACATCACGGCGCAAATTGGCCTGCAATACGGCGCATTGCGCAACAGACTGGCCGATGCCAGCCTGACGGTACGCTTAAGCCACTTGCTGGTGCTGCCCAACCTGAAGGTGCAGTCAGAGACCGCGCAATGGCCGCGCGAACGCATTGTGGACAGTGAGGACGTGGGCAACATCGTCTCACGCGTGACCCAACTGCTGGGTGCCGGCTTGCCCAACCCCGATGTACAAGCCCGTGTGCTGGCTTTTTTTGAGAACCGGTTTCGTGTCGAACCCGATGTGTCCGCCCTGGCTGGCCGCCTGCAACAGGCGTCCACACGCATGTCGGCAGGCCTAGCCACTTGGGTGCCACGTATTTCTGTGCCGTCAGGAGTACTTCGGGTTATCGGCACGGCAGGTTCCGGCAAAACTCAGCTCGCGCTGCGACTGTTGCGTGACGCAGCCGCTGCGGGCCAAAGAGCGGCCTACCTTTGCTTCAACCGGGCTTTGGCTGACCACATCGCGCGTGTGGCACCGGTGCGCACGCAAGCAGAGACGTTTCATGAATTTGCTTTGCGCATCGTTCGACGCGCGGGACAAACGGTGGACTTCAGCCAGCCCACAGCGTTTGACACCATCACCGCCGATTGCATCAAGGCCCTTGCCCAAAGCGATCCGGATCTAGACCTGATCGTGATCGATGAAATGCAGGACATGCAGCCCGATTGGGTTGAAGCCCTGTTGTCACGCCTCAAAGCCAATGGCCGGGCGGTGTTACTGGAAGACCCAGAACAGCAGCTTTACAAAGACCGGGAAGCCTTTGACATCGAGGACGCCGTCACCATCACATCCCATGAGAATTTCAGGACCCCACGCGCACTGGTGCAACTCATCAACATGCTGCACCTGACAGGTACAGAGGTGGAAGCACTTTGCCCACATAGGGGCGAAATGCCAGACCCCATCGTTTACGAGTCCCCAGAAAAGATTGCCCCCTGCACTGTCAAGGCCGTGGAACGTTGTCTGCAGCGCGGCTTTAGCCTGGCTGAAGTGGCGGTAGTCAGCATGCGCGGGCGGGAGCGCTCGGTGCTTCAGGGCCTGGACAAACTTGGTCCCTGGTCGCTGAGTCGCTTCACCGGAAAATTTGACGAAGGCAGCACGCCGATCTGGAAAGATGGCCAGTTGATGATTGAATCAGTGCGGCGCTTCAAGGGTCAGGCAGCAGCAGCCGTGGTTTTGACCGAATGTGACATGTTGGAGCTGGATCCGATTAACCGACGGTTGCTTTTTGTGGGGTTGACACGGGCGCGCATTCATCTGGAGTGGGTGATGTCGACACAGACGGTAACGGCGCTGGAGAAGTCCTTGCAAGTTTAGGCGTACTCCTGGTGTTACAGCCAGCCCAGGCGTCGGCATTCAAATTTTCAAAAGCAATGCTCCCTGTTTTGCGCGCGTCAACGCCACGTAAATTAGCTTTCGCTCGCTTCCAGTCTCGTTGGGGTCGCCAAAAAACGACTTGGGAGCGATAACGACCACACGATCAAACTCCAAACCTTTGGCGCGGTGCATGGTTGCAAAGTGGATGCTGGCAGCGTCGCTGGCAATATTTTGATTTGCATCGATCACTGACGTCTTGAACCCGGCATGCACAAACTGCTTGGCAAGCGCCTCGCGCATCGACTTGGTGCTTGCAATGACACAGGTGCTTTTGATAGGGCCCTCGACGTCCTGGGTTTGCCAGCCTTTCACAGCTTCAATGGCACACTTGATGGCTTTCTCAACACTGTCCACGTCAATAACCACCGGCGCTGGCCCGTGCGACAGTGATTTATACCGACGGGTCTCATCATGACCGTCATCAAGGTCATCCACCTCGCACCCTTCCAAAAGCGCAACAGCCAGGCGCCGGATTTCATCGGTGGTACGGTAATTTAAATAAAGCTTGCGTGAGCGGCCACGAATATCAATGCCGCACTTGCTCATGGCTGCACGGTGACGGCTGTAAATGCGCTGATGCCCATCTCCCAAAAAGAACAAATCGTTGGCTTGACGGGGCATCATGGCGCGCAGCAATTTCAAAGCCTGTGGCCCAAAATCCTGCGTTTCGTCGATCACGATGGCGCTAAAAGGCAGACCTGCGCTTTCGGCCTGTGCCTCCTGTGTCAACACGGTTGCAATGTCACGGTAAGCATCGTCAACTTCTTTGAGCTTGCGCGAGGCCAACTGGCCGCGGTACTCCTCAAACACGGGCCAGACGGCATCACGCTTGGATCGACTGAGGATCACACCTCGACCTGTGCGCCTCACGGCTCGGTATTCATCCCTCGTTGTCACGCCCTGGGCCAAGACCACTTGCTCCAGTTCCTGTTCATAAAACATTGGCGGAAAGTCGATGGACGCATCTTTGACCGCCAGAGCTGACTGCCATGCTTGCAGTGCCCCGTCCGTGCTACGGTCATAAACAATTTTGTGCTCCAACTTGCGTGATCGCATGAATCCGTGGACCCAGGCATCTAGATTGCGGATTTCAATTTTGCCCATCGTTTTCGGTGAACAAAGGGTTTTCAAGTTGTCTTCGATGTCCATCGCAAGGTTCTTGCTAAAGGTGGTGAACAATACCTTCTGCCCGCCTTGCGTACGGTTTTCTGCCAGCCACTTGGCCCGGTGCATGGCCACCACTGTTTTACCGGTTCCAGCCCCTCCCAACACGCGAACTGGACCACTTCGGTCACCACTTGCTAATTTATGCTGAGTCGGGTGCAGAAAAATACGCCATTGGGCCAAGGGCGCGTTGATGATGGCCAACATGGCCTCATCGTCCTCGACAACGACAAACCTGGACTGCGACTCCGGTGTCGTCAACGCAGTAACAAAATCTTCGGTATCGATGATGCGATCTACGCGCGTTTCGCGTGACGTTAAAACCTGCGTCAGCGTATCTCCGGCTGCGATAAGAAAGAGTCCCTCATAGGCCTCCACGGGCAAGCTGGCCTGCAATGCATCCAACTCATCTTCAGATTGAACGGAACGAATACGGCCAATCCAGTCCTCAGGTACACCGATACTCATCAGATCATGGTCTGAAAGAGTTTCAAACAAAAATGAGGGCTGAGTTGCCAGCACTTGTGGCGATGGAGCAGAAGTGGCCTGTTTAGCCGCGACAACAGGCATTGCGGCGGCAATGGCATCAACCATTGGCGCCGCAACTTCTTCCACAAACACAATCTGCATCGCCCCGGTGACGGGATTGATAGCAATCTTGCGTCGTTCAGCCCAGCGATAAGCTTCATCGTGGTGATCAACATGCAACAGCACGTACACGTCGCCACTTTCTGGTTTAAAAACAATCCCGCGCCAGTCCAGATCAACCCGAACCGATTTCAGGTTGGGGTCGCGTGCTGCATTGATTTTTTCGTAATTGATGCCTGGACTTTTGGGATCAGCCTGGAACTTGACGGCCCATTTCAGCACTTTGGATTGGGCGCCAGAGGGCAGCTTGGCCAACTGAAAGAGGAAGTCCTGCGACAAGGCGACTTTAGGTTTCAAGCTCATACTGAGGCTCCCTCGTTTGATTTATTGACATTCAGAACACCCAGCTTCTCAGCAGCGACCCTGGCCCAATTGACGCTGTTGATGGTGGCAGTCGCCTCATCCAGCACTAGCACCGCCCAACCGGCTTGCGCCCAGGCACTGCTCAAGTCAGCCTGGTCAAAAGTGAGAAGAACCACATGCTCAGCCAACCATGCCATTTCCGCTTCTGCAACCACCATGCCGCGATCATCCGCCAGTTCAT
>Ga0210026_1003447_pt1 | contig 12223 bp, 9 predicted proteins | sample CryGeymeta201509_FD_183977 | JGI IMG/M metagenome (GOLD analysis project Ga0210026, IMG submission 183977) | Groundwater microbial communities from Crystal Geyser aquifers in Utah, USA - Crystal Geyser metaG 2015-09 (SPAdes) (version 2) | ecosystem: Environmental > Aquatic > Deep subsurface >... | reverse complement strand
GCCCCGTTGGAGCGAATTATGCGAGCCCACGAAACCATGAGATTGGCGGCACAATTAAAAGCAAATGACGCCGAATCATGGAAAGTCTTCGAACGTATTCGGGCGTGTGAAGCCGAGCCTATCCGACCCTAGGACCGCGTCGCAATCGCCTTAGAAAGCTTGTGCATGATTGTCATGGCCATCGCATCTTTGCTGGTTCTGGCCAAAGGCTCGACGGTCGTTTCCGACACAAAAAACGCCTCATTTTCGTCGGACCCGAACGCAGAGTTTTCACCACCAATTTTATTCGCGATTAAAAAGTGCGCGTTTTTTCGTTGGCGTTTCGCGCTGCCACGCGACTCGATGTCGTGGGACTCGGCGGCAAAACCAACCACGAGGGGGCCAGATTCGTTGCCGGGGCCGTAGGCCAGTCCTAATTCTGCCAAAATATCCGCTGTGCGTTCGAGCTCCAGGCTTCCGCCGAATTCGGATTTTTCGCGTTTCTGTGCGGTAGGATTTAAGGGGCGCCAATCGGCCACCGCAGCACAACAAATTGCGATATCTGATTCGTGGACAACTTCCATCACGGCGTCATGCATCGATTGCGCATCGATCACGTCCACACGGTCGACCCCAATTGGGGTGGCAAGGTCCACCGGTCCTGCCACTAAGGTGACTCGAGCGCCCATCAACGACGCGGCACGGGCCAGCGCAAATCCCATTTTCCCGGTCGAAGGGTTCGAGATGAAACGCGCCGGATCCATGTGTTCTCGGGTCGGGCCGGCGGTGATAAGCACGTGTTTGTCGGCTAGTGTTTTTGCGACTCGCACGGAATCTACATGCTGCAAAAGTACCGGTGCATCGGGCAGTCTTCCCGCGCCGACTTCCTTGCACGCCAATTCGCCGGAGTCAGGCACCACCACGTGGAAACCAGCTTCGGACAAGGTGCGAAGATTACGTCGCACCAATTTATTTAAATACATCTGCGTGTTCATCGCAGGGGCCACAATGATGGGAGCCGTGGTGGCCAACACCACGGTCGTCAACAAATCATCGGCCATGCCGAAGGCGAGTTTGGCGATCGTGTTGGCGGTCGCAGGCGCGATCAGGACGACGTCAGGCCAGCGAGCCAGGTCGATATGGCCGATTTCGCTCTCGTAAGTCGCGTCAAAAAGCTCGACGCCAACCGAGTTTCCCGACACCACCTGCAGGGTCAACGGCGTGATGAATTCTTGCGCGCCGGCCGTCATCACAACCCGAACTTCGTCCCCTCGTTTGGTAAACGCGCGTACGATTTCGGCAGCTTTATAGGCCGCGATGCCCCCAGAAACGCCTAATAAAACTCGCATCGTTCACCTCAGCCCAAGATACTTGAATAGCTCGTGCAACATAAAGCCAGTTGCGCCCCAGACCAAATGATCCCGGTAATCAAAATAATGAACGGGGAAAATCATGTCGTTCCAGACCTGCTGTTCAACGCGATGAATTCGCTTATCCGAGATTTCCCTGAGCGGCGCGACGATCAGCTCGTCAATTTCGCCAGGATTCATCGTCAGAGGCGTCGCTTCGGGGAACTCCCCGACGTAGGCAGTCACGGCATAACCAGAAACCATCGGCATACGCAGCAGCGATCCATAAACAGTGACCTCTGAGGGTGGAATGCCGACCTCCTCCCACGTCTCGCGCAGAGCCGTGGTCACCAGATCGGTGTCCTCGGGGTCCATGCGACCGCCCGGAAACGAAATCTGCCCCGCATGTTGTCTCAAATCTTCGGAGCGGCGAGTCAGCAGAACTTCCAGCCCGTTTTCACCGGGCCGAAGTGCGATCAAAACTGCGGCCTCAGTCAGATTCGGAAACGACTCCGCCATTTTCAACGTTTTAAAGTCGCGGCGTGGCTCGCGGACTAGCGCCCGCAGTCGATCTCGAATCTGGTCGTCGGTCGGGCTCATCTCTTGATTCGTACCTTGAATACGTTTCGGCCATCTTCTTCGCCTACAAAACGAATATCGCAGACTTCGAGGGCGAGTTTTCGGATTGGACCGCGAGCCAGCCGAATATGAGCGAACTCGTCTTCTTCGACCTTGATGATGCGGCATCGTCCAAGTGCAGGATGATCCAGAACGTCGCCAGGTTCCATAAGCCCATGGTCGTCTTCGTCATCGTCATCTTCGCCGGTGGAGTCGGTGAGACGAGGTGGCCTACGGACTTTCGGCTTTTCGCGAGCGGGTTTGACCTCTTGGGCAGCCTTGGCGGCTTCGCCCCAAGACATTTGCTCGGGCTCGTCGTCTTCGGGTTCGGCTGCAGCGGGCGGTGTGTAGGCAGGTGCCGGACGTGCGGGTGGAGGCTCGACTTTGCCCAATTTAGGCTCGGCGATCCGCTCCACAGGTTTGCGCTCGCGCACTGGCTTTGGATCTGTGTTGGTCTGACGGACCTCGGCCAAGACCAAAACCCCATGATCGAGGCGACGTTCGGCCACCAGATCATCGAAAGCCTCGAGTGTGAACTCGAATTCAACGACGGTGGCTTTGCGAATCTGACCGGCGATCAGTTGTGTTCCACCCGGTCCTTGAGCGCTTAAAAGCGCGTCGATTCGGATCGCTGGTTGATCGCCAAGGGAGGCCATATGAGCGGTGAGTTGGATCACATCGAAAGGCCCTTTGGCGTCGACACAGGTGACCCAATCGCCGGACTCGTGGTCGCGGCGCACCAATTCCACATCTTGCAGGGTCCCAAGTCCGCGAAGGGCCCCGGCCTTGATCTGTTGCAGGTCCGCAATGCGAGAGAGCTGGGCGACCAGCTCCTCACCGCGATCCATACTTCCCATCAACATTCGGCTCTGACGCGATTCTTCAAATTGCACGGTATTCCTAGGCTGAAACCGCGCGGAAAATGGCACAAGCCCCCTCACAAAACAAGGCGGAGTGAGCGGTGAGCGGTGAGCGGTGAGCAGTTGTCGACGATACGGTCGCTGTGATTGGTTCGCAGGCCATTGGCCTTCATTGCGATTTGTATCCAAAGGCCAGGCTGGAGCGTGGTGGACCAAATCACAAAGACAACCCGAAACCCGACAACCTGAAACCTGATAGCGGCCGAAGGCCGCTTACTGGAACGTCACACAGCGGTCTAGATAGCGGACTCCGTTGGGGCCCATGTCGCTGGCTTCGGTTTTGTAAACGTAACCAGAGTCCGTGCTCGTTTCGCCCTTTCGATACAAGATGTCGTAGGTCCCTGGCATCAGGCGCGTCGCGTCGTTGCGGTACATCCCCGTGGAATACCAATAAAACGATGACAACAAATGGCGAACATCGGTGTCCCGGGCCACGGCGTAAATCAGATGCGTCGTATTGTCGTCGCCGGTGGGCGCGAATGGAGCTCCACGCAGCGTGATGTTCATCATCAGCGGCGAATCAGGGATATCGATCGATAGGCTGCCGCCCGTGAACACCACATCTCTTGCGAGGTATCGCACTCCATTGGGTCCCATATCTGAGGCTTCTGTTTTGTAGACGTAACCCGAGTCCGTGCTCGTTTCGCCCTTGCGGTACAGGATGTCGTAGGTCCCTGGCATCAGGCGCGTCGCGTCGTTGCGGTACATGCCTGTGGAATACCAATAAAACGACGAGATCAAATGCCGAGCGCCTGTGTCCTTGGCCACCGCATAGACCAGGTGAGTGGTGTTATCGTCGCCGGTCGCGGGAAACGGCGCGCCATCAAGTGTCAGATTCACCGTCAGCGGAGCGTCAGGAATATCCAACGAAATATTTCCCCCGGTGAACACGATGCCTTTGGCGAGGTATCGCACTCCATTGGGTCCGATATCCGAGGCCTCGGTTTTGTAGACGTAGCCCGAATCGGTGCTCGTTTCGCCCTTGCGGTAAAGGATGTCGTAGGTCCCCGGCATCAGGCGCGTCGCGTCGTTGCGGTACATCCCCGTGGAATACCAATAAAACGACGAGATCAAGTGACGAACGCCGGTATCTCTGGCTACGGCGTAGATCAGGTGAGTCGTATTATCGTCGCCCGTCGCAGGAAACGGCGCGCCATCAAGGGTCAGGCTCACTGTCAGCGGAGCGTCAGGGATATCCAACGAAATATTTCCCCCCGTAAACACGATATCCTTGGCCAGATAACGCACACCATTGGGCCCGATATCGCTCGCTTCAGTTTTGTAGACGTAGCCCGAATCCGTGCTCGTTTCGCCCTTGCGGTAAAGGATGTCGTAGGTCCCCGGCATCAGGCGCGTCGCGTCGTTGCGATACATCCCTGTGGAATACCAGTAGAACGAAGAGATCAAATGCCGAACGCCTGTGTCCTTGGCGACGGCATAGATCAGATGAGTCGTATTATCGTCGCCCGTCGCAGGAAACGGCGCGCCTTCAAGGGTCAGGCTCACCGTCAGCGGAGCGTCAGGGATATCCAACGAAATATTTCCCCCCGTAAACACGATATCCTTAGCCAGATAACGCACACCGTTGGGCCCGATATCGCTCGCTTCAGTTTTGTAGACGTAGCCCGAATCCGTGCTCGTTTCGCCCTTGCGATACAAGATGTCGTAGGTCCCTGGCATCAGGCGCGTCGCGTCGTTGCGATACATCCCTGTGGAATACCAGTAGAACGACGAGATCAAATGCCGAACGCCTGTGTCCTTGGCCACCGCATAGATCAGATGAGTCGTATTATCGTCGCCCGTCGCGGGAAACGGCGCGCCATCAAGGGTCAGGCTCACCGTCAGCGGGGCGTCAGGGATATCGAGCGTAATGCTTCCACCTGTGAACAGAATATCCTTTGCCAGGTAACGCACACCATTGGGACCCATATCGGTGGCCTCGGTTTTGTACACGTAGCCAGAGTCTGTGCTGGTTTCACCCTTTCGATAGAGGATGTCGTACATGCCTGGCATCAAACGGGTTGCGTCGTTGCGATACATCCCTGTGGAATACCAGTAGAACGACGAGATCAAATGCCGAACGCCTGTGTCCTTGGCCACCGCATAAATCAGATGAGTCGTATTATCGTCACCGGTCGCGGGAAACGGCGCACCATTAAGCGTCAGGTTCACCGTTAAAGGTGCATCGGGGATGTCGATGCTCCCGGAAAACGGATGTGTCGTAGTGCAGGTGAACGACGCGGCGTTGCAGGCTGCGGTCGCCGTGCCAGCGCAGATGCCGGCAGCGCTGCAAACGTCGTTATTGGTGCAATAGACGCCGTCGTTGCATGAAGCCCCAGCTGTGAGCGTGGTCAGCGGAAAAGCGTCTGTGGCTTCGTTACAGGCCCCATAAACCTGACATGGCGATGGGTTCGCGGGGGCAACCGGGACGTTCTGCGTAATACAGCCCTGGACGTTTGCGCCCATACCAGGTGCGCAAATCTCGGTGCCGTCGCAAAACAGTCCGTTATCGCAGATGGCGTTTGACGCGGTATGACTCTCGAATCCATCTGCGCAGGCATCGACCGTGCAACCCACACCATCGCTTGGGATATTGGTATTATCGTTGGTGAACACGCAGCCGGTGGCCGGGGCACAGGTGTCGTCGGTGCAGGCATTATTATCGTTGCAGACAAGCGCCGCCCCGCCGCCACAAGTGCCGGACTGGCAAGACTCGCCGGTCAAACAAGCGCTGGTCGAACAGGTGGTGCCGTTGGTCGCGGGGGTGTGCTGGCAGACGCCGTTTACGCGGGTATCGACGGTGCAGGAATTATCATCATCGCAATCAGGCACATAACATTCGGCTGCATTATTCGTGACGCGGCAGGCCTGGTTCATCGCCGCGCAAAGATTGGGTGTGCAGGGATCGGTGGTGCAGCCGCCCATGCCATCGGCATGAAAACCGGTCGCACATTCGCAGGCGAATGCTCCGGCACCGTTATCAACACAGGTCGTTTTATTCGGGGTTAAAGTGCAGGGATTGGGTAGGCAGATATCCATCGTGCACCCGCCCGCGCCATCGGAGTGGTAACCTGCGGCAACATCACAGGCCGAACAATTATCCCCCTCAAATCCTGCCGAACACGCGCAGACAATCACGCCCGCCGTGTCGGAGCACGTGCCGTTTCCAGAACACGAATTGGCCCCGCAAGTCTGGTCAACGACACAAGTCCCAGCGTTGTCGTGGAAGCCCGGATCACATAAACAAAGCGGCATGTCGTTGTCGGTCGAACACTGGGTCTGGTTGGCGCCGGTGCACGGATTAGGTGTGCAGACGTCCATCGTGCAACCGCCGGCACCGTCGTCATGGTAGCCTGCAGCTGAATCGCACTGCGCACACGCTGGAAGCTCCCAGCCTGCTTCACACGTGCACGTCACACCGTTATTGGCCTCGGCGCAGGTGCCGTTTCCGCCGCAGGAATCGGATGTGCAGGTGGTGTCAGGAACACATGTGCCGGCTTCATCATGGGTGCCCGCCGCGCAGGTGCAGACCGCAACACCATTATCGACGCGGCATTCACGGTCGACGCATTCGATCAACGAACATAAGTCGTCGGTACATCCCCCGACGCCATCCGCCTGAAATCCGGCGGCGCATGCATCACAGAATTCACCGGTAAACCCAGCATCGCAGACGCATGAAAGACCATCCGCGCCGTCGGTGCAGGTTCCACGCCCCGCACAGGTTCCTTCCATGCAAAGAGTGTCTTCGACGCAGACTCCGGCTTCCATGTGCGTCCCGCCCGCGCAAACACATTGAGCCGCACCGCCTTGAACGGCACAAATCTGGTTGGTGCCACAGTCCATCGCCGCGCACGGATCTTCGATGCAGCTGCGATCACCCGGCAAGCAGCCGGTGTCCGTGCCAGCATCGACATCATTATTTGTCGTATTATTAGAATTATTCGACGTCGTATTATTGACGTTCGAACCCGTGTCATCGCTGCATGCGGCGATCAACGAGAAAAAAAAGGCAAATAAAATAACACGGCGCATGGACGTCCTTTTACAGGGCTTGAGGGTCTCAACTTGGCTGGTTGTCGTGCACGCTTCAACTGAAAGCTCCTGAAAATTGATGGGCGCCTGTCTTATTCACAGGCGGAGCCTATGTGGTCGAGAGCGGCCAGAAATCGCTAAGATTTCAAACACCACCTCGCCCCTTCCGATTGACCTACAAGAAACAAAAACGGCGAGCTTCCACTCGCCGCACCAATTGGATTGGGTCCGAACGGTCAACATCGCCGAAGAAGTGGGTACGACCGTATCGAACGATCCAACTGGCGATGCGCGCACCCTTTTCCCATTGCAGGCGGCACTTGGATACGACCTTGCCCAGAGCTTGTTCATCGGACCAAATAACTTGGTTGTTGAAGGCATTACCGATTTTTGGATTTTGTGTGCGGTTTCGGCGTATTTGAACGAGAAAGGCAAAGCTGGCCTTGATGCGCGATTGACCGTCACGCCAGCCGGTGGTGCGCAAAAGGTCCATTACATGGTGGCGCTTCTCACATCGGAGCAGTTGAAGGTATTGGTGCTTTTCGATGATGAAAAGGACGCCAAGGCTACGCGCGACGATTTGGTCAAAGGCAAGCTAATCCGGTCGGATAACATCGTCTTCGTCAGCGAAGCATTTGCGACAGCTCCGGCCGAAGCTGACATCGAAGATATTCTTGATGCCAAAGTCTATGAATCCCTTGTACGGGAAGCTTACGCCAAGGAACTGAAAGGCAAAAAGCTGGAGCTGAACAACCACGTTCCCCGTATTGCGCGACGCTTCGAAGCGGCATTCAACGAACTGTCGATTGGCTTCCATAAGACACGTCCAGCGCGGCTATTCCTACAAAAGATTGCCAGTGACCCAACGTCAGTTCTTCCAGCGGAGAGCGAAGTACGGTTCGAGCGCTTGTGCAAAGCCATCAATACTGCCCTCGAAAAACACCTTGCCCGATGATTGATGCGAACCCTTTCTCGTAAACCTGATCAAACCCAAAGAAGCGCGGTGCCGAGTACGGGAAAGTTTACATCCGCCTTTGCTGGTCGAAATGATGCTCGACACTGCAAAAGAGTAAGAGCGTCCCAATCGGGAGACCAAGAACATCCGCCTAACCCAGAAAGCCCCCGGCACGGACGAATCCCTCGTCCCTGTGAAGCGAGCCCCAACTCGATGTCATAGTCAGTCGTTTCATCGTTTCAAAGCCCTGGGAGGAGCCAACGAAAAACTTGGATTCAGCGAAGCTTCACCCCTAAATTCTAGCGGCACGTGTCCATCAGCAACCTCGGGCCAACGCCTGATTAGGTCGTTGATTTCTCGTTCTGTTTTCTCGGCCGCGTAAACTTGAGACTCACAATTCGCCGCTTGTTGATAGTTGTAGCAGTCCACCGCTTCTTTCGTAGCTTCAAATGTCCTAACTGGCCTCCCCAGCTTGGGTGAGTCTGGAGTGAGAATGACCATATGATTTGAGTCAATCGGATAAAAGATTGTCGGCTCACCAGCTACTAATCCATTTCCGCGGTCCTCCGTGAAAATGGCCGCCACCGGATGATCAGATGTCCAAAATATCGACCCCTTTGGCGTTCGCGCCACCGTTAGATGATGACTGTTCCAGTATTCCAAGACTTCCAAGTTGCGCCAGGGGTCCCCGAGACAGAGAAGAAAGAAGTCATGGGCTTCATCTTCATCATCACTTGCCCCGACGAATCGACCTCGGAATGTCGGAGTTCGGAACATTTGCAAGGCGATCAACCAAATCAGAGCCGCTTTTTCCGATTCAGTAATAAGACCCGAGTTTGGACGTTTTCTTTTCAGCCTGCTGTTCGCTCCAGCAACCAATTTGTCCAATACAATAGGAAGGCGCGATTCCCACCCACTCAGAATTTTCTCAATTGTATTGGTCTCTAAACTATCGGACTCATACAGCCACCGCTTGGATGCAATGTTTTTTGGCGATGTTGAGAATGGACGTGCCCCACGGAGTTCAAACACTTCGAGATTGCCTGCTTCGTTACAGAACCGCTTCAGATAACATTGAGGAACATAGTGCTGCTTTTTTGTATATTTAGAGACGGCATCCATAAATACTTTCTCCGAAGGCCTTGCTGCGGAATTGGTCCCCCGTAAATCAGAACATGCTGACCCATGGGTCAAAGGACCATCAGCCGATTAACGTAGCTACAGCTTGGCTTCTTTTCCTGGGCGTTTCAAGGGAATCCCCGAGCAAGGAAGGTCTCAGAAGAGCGAAGACTCAAAGGAGTGTAGATGAGCAAGGAACAGACCACATCTCTACTTTGGCACTTCAAAATAACGTCTGATAATATGATTTATGTAAACTGACAAACTGCACCTTTCGAAAACATTTGATCCGTCATGCTTTGGTGGGATGGAGCGGTTCGAGCCGGGCCTCCCAGTTATGAGTCCAGTTCGAGCCAAGCAGTCCGCGACTTGCCGAGGTCGACAGGTAGGTTGGCTTGAAATTGAGGTCGTGTTGCTGGCCCGAATGTCCCTCGGCTGCATCAGCAAAGCACCTGAAGCCAATAGCACCGGGTCCGCAACCGCTGATTCTTCGTTTTTGTCTGAAGACCCGGTGTTATCAATCGTTCCCAAAACCTTCCCTCCTGTGTAGATCGCCCATCCCTTTGGGCTCACGTTCGTTTAACTAACTACGATGGTCCCAACACCAACACCAGATAGTGTTCCGATTCGGATCAACGACGGAGTCTGGTCAGAGAAAGATATTGTCCCAAGCCAGCTAATAAAATGACCACTGCCAATACCCCTGAAATCATTGCGACAACTGAGTAATAACCAGCCCCCACAATATCACCACTTGGTGGGTAGACGCCCATTTCATAAACACAAAGACCTTTTTGATTTATGTCGAAACGGACACAATGCTCTCCAGCATTAACAGGGGTCATAATATTGAAGTCACTCATCTTGCCGTTAGAATCATCTCTCGAAAACGCCAAATCGGAAATATCCCAAACAGTTTTTCCGTTGGTTCCTGAAATGGGCATCTCATCCAAAAAAATTTGAATTTCGCCCTGACAAGCTTCTCTATCAGCATGATGGGACGCCCCAACACGAAGTTCGCCTTCGTAAAACCACTGGCAAATTCGTTCCCGATCGCCAGAGATAGACACTTCAAATTGATTATAGGATAATTGATACGAAGAATACGCAGCTACGGCCGAACCTAACAACAGCAAGCATCCAAATAACACAAAAAATTTCCATCTCATTGCGCAAGTCCTTTGCTGCTGGACGGCTGGACCGTTTCAGTGGGCGTCACAACGGTAACATCTTTATTCGAGCTTGAAATATTAGGTGAAAGTCCTGCCGTTTTATGACGGCTTCCTGGATTCTCAGTATGATCATCCCCCGGCCAATCTAGGCCCAAGGTGTCCAAGCACGCCTTGGATGCTGAGTGGCAATTGCCCTCATCTTCTGAAATCGGAAGATATGCATATTTTGGCATATCCTCCCTGCTCATATTTCTCTGCCTTTCCAGCGGCTTCGATCGTTCTTTGGCGGGATTTGTGCCAAATTCATATACCCGTTCAATTCTGCCAGACTTCCAGCGCCTTTCGAATTCTGGAGTGCCCAAAAATGGGGACATAGGGTCTTCATGTGAAGTCAGTTCTGAGTCGAGCTTGTCGCCCGAGGGATTACCTTCCACTCGTTCTTGTTTTCCGTTTTCGTCGACCATAACTACGTAGCTATGATTGAATAAATTTTCCCCACTACTCTGATATAGTTCGATTATCACAAGGTACACCCTCAATCTACCAACTGGTGCGCGAAGGTCCTTTTGAGCAAATGGGCTCGCGGAATCATTGATTGGCGAGTTTTCATTTGGATTCGAATGCAAGATGTAATTTGATTGACATCCGATTTGCGCAGCAACTCCCCAACCAGAGCCAACCCAACCACCATTAACAGGGCCACATTCAAGTCCCATTGGATCCCAGCTGTTAATCGGGTCAAAAGCCGCAAACGAATACAAATTCACGCTGTCAACGTAGTGCAACGGGTCATGACTCATAAACTGACCAAGACGCGGCGAGTATTATTGGTTTCGCATGTACGACAGACCGGTGAGCGACGAGCGCCACTGCCCGTTGAACGCAAACGGCAAACCACCTGGCATCGGGCACACGCTTCCACTGCCCTCTTCCTGACAGGTGACCGACCCCATATTATCAAATGTCGTGACACGTCCTTCGGGCGTGTACTCAGCGTGGCCGATCAGATTTTGGGTGCTGGTGTCAAACACAGACACCAGGTTGTTGCGCCAGTCACGCACCGGCAGATAATCCGTGCCGCTCATGTAATCGTAGTAAGCGAGCAGTTCGTCTTGGCCGGCGCCAAAGATGGCCTCCCATCTTGGTGCCCCGTTGTCTTCGTAGGCGCCAATCATATGATTACCGTCCCATGCATACAGCTCAAGATCGCCTGCAGAAACTTGCCTACCCACCATCAAGCCGTCCCCATCGTAGAGGTAGACTTCCCACTGAGCGCCCTTCTGTGCCCTGACAAGGCGATTGTAGACATCATACGTAAGGTCAATGTCGGGCGCGGTCGATATGCGTCCTCGGTCATCGTGTTGAATTGGGAAGGTTGCACCATCGACAACAACATTCTGAAGTCGATGATTACTTTCACGACCTAGAGACCCGTTGGTTTTGGTGGCTTGCCATAATGGCGTCCCACCTGGAACTGAACCTGAGATTGTGAGCGTTGCCCCTACGGATTGTTCACGAGTTCGTGTTGTTCCGGTGGCGCTTATCAGCGCTACCGCTGCATCGACCGATGCATTTGTCGCGTTGTAGTGGGTGCCTACGCTGGGAGCGGGCAAAGCGACATTGTATGCCGATTTCGCACCGGTTAGGTGATGGCGAACATCGTAGGTGAATCCCTCCCAACGCATAGGGCCTGCACTGAACTGGGTGGTCGCAGATCGAACACGACTCAACACATCACGCTCGATTCCAATATTGAATAAGGGTGCCGTCTCAAACGATGTGTCCCACTGATTTCGTGCGCCAAACACATCGTAGCCAGCATCCGAAATCACGGACGCAAGATTCGGTGAAAAGCTCGTAGCGCGTTGGGACATTCGGCTGCCGTTCCAAGCCGTCGTCAACGACGTTGTTCCTCCGACACCAAACCAACCAACCTCCTGCTCATGTAACCGGCCTTGGCCATCAAAGAGTTGCGTGTGAAGCAGATTGCCACTCGCCCCCGGATAGGCGGTGTCGCGCTGCCACTCGTTGTTCAGGGTGGACCAAGACGAGCTGACTACCAATGGCGCACAGGTA
>Ga0210026_1003437_pt1 | contig 12263 bp, 8 predicted proteins | sample CryGeymeta201509_FD_183977 | JGI IMG/M metagenome (GOLD analysis project Ga0210026, IMG submission 183977) | Groundwater microbial communities from Crystal Geyser aquifers in Utah, USA - Crystal Geyser metaG 2015-09 (SPAdes) (version 2) | ecosystem: Environmental > Aquatic > Deep subsurface >... | reverse complement strand
AGAAATTCTTGCTTCAGAAGTCAGATTATTTTTAGAATTATAACTAGAGGTAATAACTCTTTCTGGCATTGACTTCACCAAGAAATATAGAACTTTTGGTAATTTGAGAAACTTTGTAAAAATTGTACTCATTGGACCAAATTCAATCCAAACACTTGGCTTTCTTATTATCTTTGCCAAAGGTGTAAAAATAATTTTCTCAATAAAACCTGATAATAAAAATAAGTCGGCATTGTTTTCTTTTATTATAATTTGCCAATATTCAAATAAAAGAATTGGCCACAAAATTAAGCCTTTAATCAGTCCTTTCCAATCGCCAATCACATCAACAACGGTATTAATTTTTTTAACTTGAATTTTACTTTCAAACAACATTTGTCTGAATCGATTGTTGTTGGTATAAACAATTATTTTCCAGCCCATGCTAGAAAGATTCTCCAATAAATCCCGCATAAAAACCTCGGCTCCTCCCATACCCAGAGTTTGGTTTATATAAACTAATTTCTTCTTTTTGAAACTTTTATTTTCTTTTTGAAAAATCACCACAAAATTTGTTTGAACCCTATTGAAACTTTTGATAACTAGATCATGACTCAACATTAAAGCAATTAACATATGTTTGGTAAAACCAACCTTGTGAGCTCCAAAAATTCCAGTTTCAAGAGTAGTGCCATAAATAAACTCATTTCTAGTTTCGGAATCATTATTAAATCTTTCAAAAATATCATCTAAATTTGGAACTCTAATTTCTAAAATTCCACCAATTTTTAATACACTAGATATACTAGAAACAACTCTATCTAATTCTTCGCGAGTAAAATGCTCCAAAATATCTTGAGCTAAAATATAGTCAGCATAATTATTTTTAAATGGTAATGGTTTATGGAGATCATGTAAAATATCTGGCTTAAACTGAGTAAAAACATCTACATTTATCCATCCCTCTCTTTTGTCTTTTCCACAGCCAAGGTTTATCTTAATTTGGTTATTTTTATTTTTTATCATTATTTAGATATTATCAGAAAGATTAGTTAATCCTTCATTCCAAAGTTTTAAATAAATATTTAAAACTTTGCTCCATGTTTGTTGTTTTGCAAATTCTCTGGCCTCAATTTTTGTTTGATTTTGAGATTTCGGAGAGTCAAATAATAAGGTAATTTTATTTATCATCGATTCTGGTGTATTTGCAATTAACAAATATTTGCTTCCTGGAAAACTTTCTAAATATTCTTTTTTTAAATCATTGGAATAAAATGAACAAACATTATTACCAATTAGTTGAGCTTCTAATATCGACAAATATGATGATGAAAAAATCAGATCTTTATTGACACAATACTGACTGATGTTTTTTACAAAGCCAGTGACTTCTCCAAGCTTTTTACATTTCTGACGGTACTCACCATCTCCAATCCAAGTGATATTTACTTTATGTCCCATGGTCATTAGAATCTCAACTGTTTTTAGATATTTTTCTACTTCGTTATCGTTTGATAATCTACCAATAAATGCGATGTTTATTTGAGAACGATCATGAGAATTGTTTTTAATTCCAGATTTTGTTAATCGTTTTGCATTAACGGCTCCATATGTAACATAATTGGGTTTATCAAAGTAAAATTTTTTAATCCAGGCTCCAACATGAATTGATCCTCGTGAAAGTTTCGAGTAGATGTATCTTTGAAGCTTGGCATTAAATCTTACTGGATACTCAGTTTCCCAACCATGGAAGGTCACAAATATTTTTTTTCTAATTGATTTATATATTGGCAAAATCCACCAAAAAACATCGTGAACATGAATTATGTCTGCCTCTAAAAACACTTCTTGATGTTTCTTAATAAAATTCCAAATTTCTTGTTTAGCTTTGAGCGAACGTTTTTTTTTAACTTCATAAGGAATCCTAATCACCCTCACTCCATTGTATATTGTTGAATCTGCCAATTTTGAATTATGCCTTAAAGTGACCACAGTTACTTCATGTCCCATTTTAACTAAAAGAGTATTTATTTCTTTTAAATGAATCTCTACCCCTCCTAAATGGGGCAAATAGTACTTAGCTATCTGAACAATTTTCATATTTTTTTATTTCTCGAGATCTAATGTTTATGCAATCTATCTGCAAGATTCTTGATATTAAATTCAAACTGACTACATAAGTCTACTACAAAGCTAGGATTAAAGGTATCAAGTATGCTCAAAAAAATTTTTACAAAAGTTTTGATAATTCTGATTGCTTTATATTATGCGTTTAGTTTAAGTCTGCCCGTTAGTGCTGAAACTATTTTGTTCGAAGATGATTTTTCAAATGGTTTTGAAAAATGGGAATCAGTGCGCGACCATTTTGACATGTGGAGTATTGTGGACAATCAAGCAGACGTTTTTATTAACACAAGTTCCACTTTGGCTGAACTGGTACCTAAAGATTTCTATTGGAACCCTGAGTGGAAGAATATTATTTATGAACTTGATTATAATTATATCCAAGGCGCTGACAAAAATATTTCTTTTGGTTTTAGAGATGTCTTAAATTGGTATGAAATTCATTTTGTTGGAACTTCATATATTTTATCTCATGTAAAAAATGGCCAAGTGGTTTGGGATAACACTGGATATGCTCATATTATAAATAATTTTAGCAATCATGTTTCAATAAATCTCAATGAAGGAAAAATTATCGTTTTTATTAACAATCAAGAAGTCATAAATATTGAAGATCCTACTTTTGATAATGATTATGGAAAAATTGGCATCAAAGCAGGAGCTGGTTCTGTTTATCCAACACATGCAATTTACGACAATATAGTTGTTAGATCTCTAGACAATTTAATAAGTAAATTATCTATTTCAAAACAAAAACAAACAGACATTAATTGGGCAAATGAAGAATATGATTCAGCCAGAGAATGGTCTGACAATTTTGGGATTGATCGTTGGGGTTGTTTAATCACTTCAATATCAATGATTATGAATTTTCATGGGATTGATACAATGCCAAATAGTGAAGCTGTCAATCCAACAACAATTAACACTTGGCTAAAAACTCAACCAGATGGTTTTATTGGATCAGGTCAGGTTAACTGGATGGCCATCACAAGACTAACAAGACTCATCAATGAAGAATACTCAACGCCAAAACTTGAGTATAAAATGGTTCCTGGCAATGAATTAACAACTGCAATTGCAGAAATTAATATCGGCAGACCAGTAATTTTACAAATACCTGGGCACTTTCTTGTTGGGGATGGTGTGATCGAAGACTCTACCCCTATCCCTAACAGCGATCTTTACATCACAGACCCCGCATACAATTTTGAAACATTTTCTCAGCACCAAAAAGAATTAATCTCGACTAGAACTCTTGAGCCAACTTTTACAGACTTGAGCTATATTCATCTAAATCATGATCCAACTTTGAATGTTTCCATCCAAAAAGAAGATCAATCAGAGATAAATAATTTGCAGGTTTTTGAAGAATACCTTAACGATTTCGTAAGTGATGAAAGCATTAGTGGTGGTGGATTTACAGAAAACAACACGCCCACACTCCAGATCCATGAAATTGAAAAACCTGAGAATGGAACTTACGTCGTTGAAGTTTCTCAAGACAATTTTGGGCCATTTGAGATAACTATTTTCACTTACACCAAAGAAGGTGACGTCTCAGTTCTATCATATTCGGGCTTGGTTGGACAAAATAAAATTCAATTTAAAATATTTTATGATAATGAAAATGAATCTAATCTTGAAAAAGGTATCAGTTTTCAAACATTACTAAATGATATCTCCGAACTTTTTGAACTGCGTGAAATCAAAAAACATTATGTCGCTGTCGAACTAACAAAATATGCTGAATTTGGGAGAAACAGCTCTAGCGAAAATTTGCTCAGATATGTTGATGCTCTTCAACAATTGGTTGAATGGTATTCTCCTCAACTTTCTGAACTTGGAAAAACTTATCTAAATCAAAGATTGCTTGAAATTAAAGGTATAATACTTGAATAAATGAACAATAATTTAACCATTGACCAAAGTAGCAACCAGAGTAATGACCAAAGTAAAGACCAAGACAATTTTTGGTTCAAGTTGAAAAAACCCATTTTTGGTCTTTCTCCAATGGATGGTGTTACTGATCACCCTTATAGATTTATCCAGAAAAAATATGGCAAACCTGCAGTAATTTATACAGAATTTACCAATGTAGAAGGATTGTGTCACGGAGCAGCCACACTCCTAAAAGATTTTATTTATGACGAAACTCAAAGACCTATAGTCGCTCAAATCTATGGAAAAACACCAGAATACTTTAGACAAACCGCTGTGATCGTGAGCCAGCTTGGATTCGATGGCATTGATATCAACATGGGTTGTCCTGCAAAAAGTGTTGATCATTCCGGATCTGGAGCAGCGTTAATTCAAACACCAGCGCTTGCTCAAGAAATTATTAAAGCTACAAAACTCGGAATACAAGATTATGTCGAAGGTAAAAGAGCAAAAGACTGCGATGATATTTCAGAAGCAATCTCAAAAAAAGTTGAGCAACTTCATCAATTACTGCCTAAAAAATACCAAAAAGCTAGACTGATACCTGTAAGCGTAAAAACAAGGATTGGCTATTCAAATGTAATCGTTGAAGAATGGATAACCACATTGCTTGAAATGAAACCCGCTGCAATCGCAATTCATGGACGAACCTTAAAACAACAATATTCTGGAAATGCTAACTGGAACGAAATTAAAAAAGCAGCCGATCTATGTCACCAAACTAAAACCTTAATCTTGGGCAATGGTGACGTTCAAAATTTCCAGGATGCTCAAAGAAAAATTAACGATTATGATGTTGATGGAGTTCTAATTGGTCGAGCAACCTTTGGTAATCCATTTATTTTTATAGACAGTCAGGACAATAAAAAAAATCAAGACAACAAGGCGACTTCACACAAAACAATCTTTAATGTTGCACTTGAACATTCTCAAGTTTTTGAGCAAACCTATTCAAACAACCCTAGATATAATTTTTTACCGATGAGAAAACATTTGGGCTGGTATGTAAGAAGCATCTCTAATGCTAAAATTGTTAGAGCAGACCTCTTTAAAACCAATTGTGCAAAAGAAGTAAAGTCTATCTTGAAAAAATACAAGCTGTTATAATTGCTCAAGTACAAGGTCGTATAGCTCAGCTGGTTAGAGCGCACGATTCACATTCGTGAGGTCCCTGGTTCGAGTCCAGGTACGACCACAGCTTTGGTTGTTGCCAATTCGATTGCTCAAGCTATCCAAAACGATCATTAAAAAAGCAATCGATAAGTTTAAATACTACAAAAAGATGTATAATTATGCAATAAGAACGGGGCAATAAAATATTATATGACTAAATTTAACAAAATCCTTGTCACTGGTTTTAGTCAATCCAATTTAGATGAAAATGTCTGGGCTAAAATTCGTGAGCTGGCCGATGAAGTAGTTTTTGAATTTACTCCAGATGCTGATTGTTTATTATCCAGATTTAACAAAATTGATAAAGAATTTATAAATTCTCTACCTCAATTAAAATACATTGGTATTTTGGCCACTGGTTCTGCGACTGTTGACTACGAATATGCCAATTCTAAGGGAATTGTTGTTTCTAATATTCCTGGATACGCTACCGAATCTGTAGCCGAATTCACCTTTGCCATTATTTTAGAAAATCTTCGTAATCTAAAAAAAGCTAAACAGGTAGCTCGTGATGGAGATTTTTCTGGCGATGGATTTTCGGCTACAGAAATCAAAGGTAAAACATTTGGAATTATTGGTATGGGAAGAATTGGTGTCAGAGTTGCCGAGATTGCTATGGCTTTCGGAGCCAAGGTTGTTTATTGGTCAAGAAGCAGAAAAGAAGAAATAGAAGCAAAAGGTGCTAAATATGAATCTTTAGATAATGTCGTTTCCAAAAGTGACTTTTTATCTTTACATTTAAATAGAGTCAAAGAACTGGAAGGTATAATTGACGAACAACAAATCAAATCTCTCAAAAGTGGAATGGTGTTTATCAATGTTGCTCCAATGGAATTGATTAATCTAACTGCTTTAGAGAATCAATTAAAAGAAGGAGATATTACTTTCATCTTTGATCACCCTGATGAAATGAACCCAGAAGATGTTACTAAATTATCTCAATACAAAAATTGTGTTGTTTATCCTCCAATTGGTTTTGTAACCAAAGAAGCCAGGGTGTTAAAACAAGATATTTTTGTGGCAAATATTGAAAATTTTTTAAGAGAGAAAGCAAGTAATAGAGTTAGCTAAAATATAAATGAAACAAAATCTCTCAGAGTCCGAGTCCGAATTTGTTCGTACACAGGCCACAAAAATGGTAAAATTGATTAATGTCATTTTCTAAAATTAAACTAATTGGGATTTTACTGATAATCGGACTCTTGGCTTATTTACCATCATTAAAAAATTCATTCCTCTGGGATGATGAGCAATTTATCTACAATAATTCCTATGTTAAAAATTTTGAACTTAAAAAAATATTTACTGAAAATACTATTGCAGGTGCTGGAGAAACAAGTAGTTATTATCGTCCACTAACAACTCTGTCTTTTGCCATTGATCATCAAATTTGGGGACTCAATCCAATTGGTTTTCATCTTACAAACACTTTATTACATGTCTTAACAGGAATTATTTTATTTACCTTACTGATTTACTTAGGAATTTCTAAAAATGCTTCGTTCTGGATTAGCGCTATTTTTCTCGCCCATCCAATTCAAACTGAGGCAGTAGTCTATGCAAACTCTCGCGGAGATTCAATTTATGCTTTCTGGAGCATACTAGGATTGCTAACATTTTCACTTCTTTGTCAAAAAAAATATCCTAAATTTCAGATTTATAATCTTTCGTTGAAACTAAAAAGAGTCCACCTAACTACACTAACAATTATTTTCTATTTATTAAGTATTTTAAGTAAAGAAATTGGTATCGCTTCACTAGGTTTATTTTTTCTGACATTTTTGTCATTTAATCTGCTTAAAATAAAAAAAATGTGGTCAAAAAACAAAATTCAAATCTTCACCCTGGGATTACTAACATTGACTGCTTTTTCTTACCTAATATTCAGAAATAAGATATTGAATATTTCAACAAGTCTTAAAGTTTACGATCCTACATCACCATATGGCTCTAGTATTTTTGTTAGACTTCATACATTTACAAAATCACTTTGGGATTATTTTCAATTTATTTTTTGGCCATATAAACTTCATATGGAACGAAATTTAGAAATCATAAATCAACCAGTTTCAATATGGTTAATTGTAACTTTAGTATTAATAGTTTTTGTAGCCATAATTGGTTTTTTTGAATTTAAAAAACAAAAAACAATATTTACTTTGTATGGATTTTTGTGGTTTTTAGTTATGTTGGTACCAGTGTCAGGAATAATACCAGTTAATGGATTAATTTATGAACATTGGCTATATATGCCAATAATTGGATTTATGATATTTATGTTTGGAGTTTTGAAGACATTATTCAAAAATAGATTGAAAAATATATTAAAATATTTTTTGCCTATCATATTGGCCATTTATATTATCTTAACAATTAAACAAAACAGCATTTGGAGCAATCCGATTAAGTTTTACAATTATACTTTAGCATTTTCTCAAACAGCTCGGATGAATAATAATTTGGCTATGGCATATGCACAAGCAGGTGAAAATCAAAAAGCAGTTGAAAATTACAAAAAAGCGATTGAAATATCAGACTACTACCCCCAAATTTATCACAACTTGGGAAATACATATTTAGATATGGGCGAGATTGATTTAGCAGAACAATCTTTTAAAACGGCAATTTTAATGAATAATAGCTTTTTTCCAGCTTATGGCCCGTTAATAAATATTCTTCTATCACAAGAAAAATATGATCAAGCTCTACCATTGATTAAAAACTTAATAAATAATTCGGAGTTCAATTTCACTACAAATTTAGTTTACCTTAATATTTTATACAAAACTGAGAATACAAAGGAGGCTGAAGAACTAGCAACTGAATTGAAGTCTTTGTATACATCTGACCAACGAGCCTTGAATCAAATTGAAAAGGTTATTAAGAAAGATTAGAATTCTCAAGAATGACTAAGCAACGCAAGAATAACTAAAGATTTCCTTGATAATATTTCTTGTGTTTAAAATTGTATTTTTAATAATAAAATTAATTTGGCAAAATTTAATCGAAATTATTTTTCCCTGTTTCTGCATAAATTGTGGTAAAAGAAATACTCTTCTTTGTTGTAACTGTTATGAACAAATTGAATTTTTTCCATTTAATTTCGATGCATCCAAACAAATGAACTTTATTGATGAAGTCATAATTGTTTGCAAATACCGAGGTGTTGTCAAAAAACTAATTCATGATTTTAAATATAAAAGTGTAATTGGAATTGGAGATATAATTGCAAAGTTAATCTATCGAAGCGTAAATATTCCTGAGTGTGATTTTTTAGTCCCAATACCAATTCATAAAAATAAGAAAAGCAAAAGAGGTTTTAATCAATCTGAGGAGATGATTAAATCCCTTTCCAAACTTACAAATATACCATATAAAAATTTACTCATAAAACAAAAAAACACCAAGAGCCAAATGTCTATTAGAACCAAAGAAGAAAGAAAGATTAATTTAAAAGATTCATTTACAATAAATTATAAATTGCTTGAGGAGATTGGAGTAAATGAAGTTGGAAAAACTGTAATGCTTGTTGATGACGTATTAACAACTGGAAGTACTTTAGATGAGTGCGCAAAAATTCTAAAAGCAAATGGAATTAAAAAAGTAATTGGGCTAGCGCTCGCACAGAGATAAGAACTTAACATACTCAGAGGTAAAAAATACTAGAATTTTTTATAAATTAGAGTATAATGACCTATACATTTGGGGATGTATTGCTTTGACGTGATACGTACTTTAACATTTGCAGACCATCTTTGACTAAGAAAGATGTAAAACAGAGTCAAAAACATAATTGCAAATAAAACTGCAAAAAGCATTATATTGGATACCGCAAAAGAAGTTGCTAACGCTGCTTCCAATGCATTCAATTTTGCTCCTTCTTACGCTCTCGCAGCATAATTAGGCATTCAATTAAATAATTTCATTGGCGTTTTTAATTTGAATGATTCAACCTTAGTCAGTGTGACGGCAAATACTCGTTTGTTGGTATTTGTTTAAGTAAAAGTTGACAAAGATTGTGAAAAAAAGGTTTGTTTATTCCCCTCTTTCACAATACAAAGATAAACTATGTCTGTAGATAATGTTAGCTTGCTATTGCGGACACGAGGTCATTCCTCGTCATCTCCACCAAATGTTTAAAAGCCCCAAATGGGGCTTTCAGTGCAAATGGAAAGACTATAACTGTTAGCGTTTTTTAGAAATGTCCCTTTTTAAATTAAATAGAAATGTCCCCTTTCGGGTAATTTATACTTCTTTTGTTAAACGGCTCCGATGGGTTTGAAGAATAGGTTTGGTTGTTCCAATTCTTCAAAATCTGATTGCCAAGGGTTCCTTTTTTTGTAGTTTTCTTTAATCAGTATATCATCAACTAATTGGTTGAGTTTTTTACTGTTTGTTTCTCTGGTATTAGGCAATTGTTTAATAGTTGTATACTCAAGTTGTTTGTTTTTGTTGTCCCAGACTGTAATTGAGCCATCATATCTTTCACAAATGGTAACGACTGTTTTTCGTAAGGTGTAAGCAGATCGTTGTGTTTTAATTTGAAAAATAGTATTTTGATATTGAAACGTTAAGTTTTTAGAAAGTACTCTGTTCTCCTTAATACAAAGTATTTTTCTCAAGTTAACATTTTTATTTAGTTTTCTATGCATATCTACACTTGATCTTGGTTTAACGGAGAATTTTTGTACAAATTGTTTAGTGAATTGTGGCAGGAAATTATTTGCTTCCTTGATGGATGAGATATTATTTAATCTCATCTCTTTTACCAGTCTATCTTGAAGGGTTTGGTTAATTCTTTCAACTCTACCTTTTGCCTGAGCAGTACTAGCAAATATTAGTTCAATATTTAGTTCTTTCATGGCTCTACCAAACTGAGTTAAGCCTTCAAACTGGTTGTTTTTACTTGGCTTTATATAATCAAGATTAGTTGGCGTATTGACTCTAAAAATACTGTGTTTATCAGTATAGATTGCCAAAGGCAATCCATGCTCAAGAAAGTATTGTTCTGCTAGTTTAAAGTAGTCTTGGGCGGTCTCCACTGCACCAAACTCAAGAACTGGAATTCCCGTTGCATCATCAATGAAAACATTTAGATTGCACTTAGGAGCTCTACCTTCAAACCAATCATGTGGTGATCCATCTAGCTGAACTAACTCTCCAAAACAAGCTCTTCTTTCCCTTAATTGGTGTATATGAGCTTTTCTTCTTCTATTTGGTTTCCAGAGTCCTACAGATACCATCTCTTTTCTAATTGTGGTTAGGCTTAACTTACATTCGTGATTCTCAACAAGTTTTTCATGAGCTAGAGTTGGACCAAAATCCCAATATTTTTCTTTGACAATATTGATTGCTTCGTCTAGTATTTTTTGTTTAATTACATGATTGCCTATTTTTCCTCTAGCTTTATGAACCAAAGATTTTGCTCCATTAATTTTGTATTCATACAACTTCCTCCTTATTTGTCGTACCGACAGCCTGAGAATTTGAGCTGCCTTTTTTTGTTTAATTTCTTTTCTAACCAATCTTTCCATTACCTCAATCTGATTTAATTCTGCATTGCTCATGGCAATATTTTCCTTCATTGTTAACCCCCAATTCTGTTTAGTTTTTATCAACAAACAGTATGGACGTTTTTCCAAAAGGGGACATTTCTAAAAAACTCAAAGGGGACATTTTCATTTAACGCTAACATCAATCTCTTAACTATATGACTCCTAACAATTATTTAGTACAATTACAGAAAGGAGACGCTTAAAAGTCTCAAATGTGTGTGACCAGGACAAATCCTAAGTTTCTAGAAACGATTGCAACCCCCCAAAGTCAAATTGATGCGATAAGATCGCCTCCTGAGAGATAGGAGGTGTTGATGAAGCATAAAAAATTAACCGCTACAGAAAGGCAGCTACTCGCGACTTGGAAAAGTAATGGTTTATCCAATAGCGAGTGTGCTCGGCGACTTGGTCGTGATGTATCGACCATTGGCCGGGAACTGAAACGCAACCAGGTTAGGGTGGCTCTGCCAAAGAGCGACTGGAAGCTAATCTATGAGCCATTGCATGCTCAGGCAGTGGCGGATAAGCGCCAGTCAAAGGCTTACTTAGTTAAACAGCCACTTAAGAACAAGCAAATTTATGCCTATGTATTCAAGCACTTAAGGAAAGGTTGGTCTCCAGAACAAATCGCCGGTAGGTTGAGATTAAAACATCCCCATGACAAAGACTGTCATATTTGCCATGAAACCATTTATCAATTTATCTACAAGAAAAAGACTGACCTCACTAAAGCTGAATTACTCCTTCAAGGTATTTTGGATAAACGTAAACTTAACCAAGTCAAATCTATGGTGACAGTAACTGATAATGGTCGGCCTTTGTATGAGTATTTAAGGCGGAAACAAGTCAGAAGACGGAAGAGATTGGGCCGTAAGTCCCAACGGGTAAGAATTCCTGACAGGGTCAGCATCCATGATCGTCCTAAAGCCATCGAGAAACGGAAACAGTTTGGCCATTGGGAAGGTGACAGCATCGTCGGCAAGGGACATACCCAAGGACTTCACACCGAATATGAACGGGTTAGTAGTCTCACCAGATTCCAATATATTTCTCGGATAAACTCAGAAGAAATGGTTAAAGCTGCAACTAAGATCTTTAAACCCATGCCGTCAAAAGCACGCCTAACACTCACTCTGGATAATGGTAGTGAACACACTCAACACCGACAACTAACTAATATCCTAGGAATAGATACCTACTTCGCTGATCCTTACTCTTCGTGGCAGAGGGGCGGCAATGAAAACGCTAACATGTGGATTAGGTACTACTTCCCCAAACGAACAGACTTTAGTAAGATCACGGCAACTGAATTAAAAGATGTGGAGCGGGAAATTAACAATCGTCCCAGAAAACGTCTTAATTACAAAACCCCTCGGGAAGTATTTACCGAGCATCTAAAACTACTCTAAGGGTTGCGATCGTTCATAGAATACGGGAATCTAAGCAATATTCTTAATCTATGCTATAATAAACATGGTTTTGAACAGTATC
>Ga0210026_1003424_pt1 | contig 12288 bp, 17 predicted proteins | sample CryGeymeta201509_FD_183977 | JGI IMG/M metagenome (GOLD analysis project Ga0210026, IMG submission 183977) | Groundwater microbial communities from Crystal Geyser aquifers in Utah, USA - Crystal Geyser metaG 2015-09 (SPAdes) (version 2) | ecosystem: Environmental > Aquatic > Deep subsurface >... | reverse complement strand
GTTTGGGAACGAGGCGTGGCACAATCCGTCAAAAGTCGAAAGCGATGCCCTGAGCGCGTCGAAGGGTCAAAAGTCGGGTGGTTCGACCTTCGACCTTCAACCTTCGACCCGGAGAAAGGGCATCGGGGTCGCGCTTGTCATGCAGGGAACCGCGATCCCCTATTTGGATATGGGCGGCGCTTCGATAAAAATGAACGATGACGGTTCCTTCAACTTGCTGGTCGGCGCGACGGACCTTGGCACAGGCTCGGACACCGTGCTGGCGCAGATGGCCGCCGAGGTATTGGGCGTTCCAGTGGATGACATCCTGTGCTACTCCTCGGACACCGACTTCACGCCGTTCGACAAGGGCGCGTACGCGTCGTCCACAACGTACATTTCAGGGACTGCGGTTTTCAAAGCCGCGGAGATTTGCGCGGAAAGAATTAAGATTCGAGCGGCGAAGATGCTGGGTAAACAGGTAGACATGTACACAGGTACACACGTATACAAACCGGATGAGATTCGACTTGTAAATAAAATGGCAGTGGCTCCTGATGGCAGGTCGGTTTCACTGGCGGATATTGCATTGGATACGTTGCACAAGAATGAGCAAGAGCAAATCATGGGAGTCGCGTCCTACGTCTCGCCGTCCTCGCCGCCGCCGTTCGCGGCGCAGTTCGCAGAAGTGACCGTGGACACGGAGACCGGCGCGGTCACCGTGGACCGGCTGGTGATGGCGGTCGACTCGGGCGTCATCGTCAATCCACTCACGGCCTCGGGACAGATCGAAGGCGGGATGACGCAGGCGCTCGGCTACGCGGTCTGCGAGGAGATGCGCTACGATGAAAAGGGTCGGGCCATCGAACGCGACTTCGACCGCTACCACATCTTCCGCGCCGACGAGATGCCCGCGCTCGAAACCATCTTCGTGGAAACCTTCGAGCCGAGCCACCCGTTCGGGGTCAAGGCTGTGGCGGAAATTCCCATGGACGGGGTCGCGCCCGCGGTCGGGAATGCGGTCCTCGACGCGGTCGGCGTCAATGTGGACGATAATCCCATCACACCCGAGAAGGTGTGGAAAGCATTACAAGGTAAAATAGAAAGCAATTAGCAAGGAGAAAACCATGAGCCAGATCTACAAATTGCCGCTTGTGCTGGAACCCCAACCTGAGGGCGGGTATACCGTTACCTGTCCGCTTTTGCCCGAATTAATCACTGAGGGAGATAACGCGCAGGATGCGTTGCAAAATGCAAACGATGCATTGGCGGCTATCGTGGAGGGACTGGCAACACTTGGCAAATCCCTGCCGCCCGCCTGACATGCCCAACCCAATCTATGTCATCGGCCACGTCAACCCGGATGCCGACTCCATCGTCGTCCGCCGTCGGCAACGCGGTGCTGGATGTGGTCGGAGTCAACGTGGACGAGAATCCGATCACGCCCGAGAAGGTGTGGCGGGCGATAAAAGCGAGATAAAAGAAAAGGCCGGGCATCCGCAATGTCGGGACTTTGATAAACAGGTAAAATAGGGACACTCTCATTTGGAGGCACATATGGTTACCATCGCTCCCGAAAATATCAGGATCATTCCCAACGCCAAAGGCAAACCCACTGGCGTGCTTATTGACATGAAAACATGGGAGTCCATCCTGGAGGCCCTTGAACTGGCCGAGGATCTTCCAATTATTAAACAGGCGCTGGCGGACCTCAAGTTGGCTGGGGGCGATCCAATCAAGGCCGGTTTCATTCCCTGGCCTGAAGCGCGCGCCAAGTTGGAGAAAATGGATGCCAAAAAGTAAGCCCAATGCGTTCCTGTATCCCTACGCATGGGATGACTTCAACCGGTTACCTGGTAATGTGCGCCGCCAGATTACCGTCACGATCAATGCGCTTGCAAAAAATCCGCGTCCATCGGCCAGCAAACAGTTGGATATACCAGGCGAAACAATGGAGGTCAGGCGATTCAGCATGGGTCATTGGCGTATTATTTACACGATGGAAAACGAGCAGGCAATGATCATCACAATTCGCCGCAGGCCGCCCTATGATTATGAAGACCTGGAAAACTTGCTTAAGGGGCTATAAATCATGCCGGATCAAATCTTCGTCATCGGCCACGTCAACCCCGACACCGACTCCATCGCGGCGGCCATGGGCTACGCCTGGCTGCTGCGCGCACACGACGAAATCCCGCAACGCCAAAGAAGGTATGGAGGGCATTACAAGGTACAATAGAAAACAATTAGCAAGGAGAAAACCATGAGCCAAATTTATAAATTACCGCTTGTACTGGAACCTCAACCCGAAGGCGGGTATACCGTTACCTGCCCGCTTCTGCCTGAATTAATCACCGAGGGAGATAACGTGCAGGATGCGTTGCAAAATGCAAACGACGCATTGGCGGCTATTGTGGAGGGGCTGGCCGCGCTCGGCAAATCCCTGCCGCGTGCGCTCCAACCTGCCAACGACAACACATCGCTTTGGGTTGAAACAGTATTGGCCGTGGCATGAAATACCGCGAAATATCCAAAAAATTGAACGCGCTTGGCTGCGAAGAAGTGGCGCGCAAGAGCAAAGGCTCGCATCGGCTTTGGCACAATCCCGCAAATGGCCGCGTTGCGCCTTTACCAGATTGGGACGCAAAAGACATAAAGTTCGGCACATTGCGAGCCTTCCTGCGGCAACTTGGCATTGAGTGGGAGAAATTCCAGCAAGGATGAAATGACCCCTCCCATCACGCCGGAGAAGGTGTGGAGGGGATTGGTTACCAGTCGTCAGTGAACAGTCATCAGTGAGCAATAAGAAAAGGAGTCCCCCATGTCCCCTCGTGTCACTTCTTACGGCAAATGTTTCCTGTGCGGCGAGATGCTCGCCAAAAACGCCGTCAGCCGCCACCTGGCAGAGTGCATCCCTGCCCACGAAATGGGGAAAGGCAAGCCCGAACGCCTGTTCCACCTGCAAGTAGAGGGCGCCGAAGCCCCGGAATACTGGCTGCATCTCGAAATCCCTGCCAGCGTCACGCTGGAGAAACTGGACAACTTCCTGCGCGCCATCTGGCTGGAATGTTGCGGCCACCTGAGCGCCTTCGAAATTCACGGCGTCCGCTACGAGGTCGCCCTCGAGGGCGCCGACTTCTCCTTTTACGATGAGCCGCCCAAAGCCATGAAATCGGCCAGACTGGAGAAAACCCTGGCCGTTGGCGGCGCCTTCACCCACGAATACGACTTCGGCACGACCACCGAACTGAAACTGAAGGTCGTTGGCGAGCGGATGGGAACGCGGCCCAAAGGAAAAGTCCGCCTGCTGGCGCGCAACTATGCCCCCGACCTGCGCTGTAAGGTCTGCGGCGCGCCAGCGGAAGACCTATACGTTTACGAATACCCCTGCGAGCCGTATTGCGAAGAACATGGCATGGACAAGTACGGCGAAGAGGGCCTGCTGCCGCTGGTCAACTCGCCGCGCACAGGCGAATGCGGCTACACCGGGCCATTCGACGAGTCGCTGAGGTTCGAAGAAAAAACGCCGGGCAACCAAGAATGACAAGAGAACTTCCCGAATGCTTTGAAACTTTGGGACATTTCCAAAGCGGGTAAAATACAGTCATTGACCAAAATCCACGCGATCGGCCGCGTCAACCCCGATGCCGACTCCATCCCCGCCGCCATGGGCTACGCCTGGCTCTTGCGCGAACGGGGTGAAATCCCATCACGCCTGAGAAGGTGTGGCGGGTGATTAAGAATCAGCAAGCAAGATCAGGCTGAAATCCAAAAAAGATGCGAATTGCTCTTCATGTTTGTTGATCGAGCTTCTAGCAGCCTGTCGGAAAAAGAAATTTAGGACACAGATTGACACGGATCTTTGATAATTTCGGCCCCAAATCCGTGCGCGAAGCGTCTGTGAAAATCTGTGTCCCATAAAGAGAAAAATGGACTTCTCCGACAAACTGCTAGCCAAGGCGAGATATAATTGGAGCAGGTTAATATGCTTAAATCCATGCCAATCAAAACAAAAGTTCAACCCATCGGTTTTCCGCCTGTCTCAAAAACGCTGCCGCAGGCTGTAAAGAAAATCGTCGAAACGCTCAAGCCGGAGAAGATCATTCTCTTCGGCTCATACGCGTACGGCAATCCCACGCCTGACAGCGACGTGGATTTATTGGTTATTATGAACACAACTGCGAAACAAACAGAACGTTATCTTGCAGTCTCCCGCGTATTAAGCCCGCGCCAATTTCCTGTGGATATCATTGTAAAAACGCCAGCAGAGATAAAGTACGCGTTACCCAATAAAGAAAATTTTTTTATACGGGAAATTATCTTGAGAGGAAAAACGCTCTATGAACGCAGAAAGCGACTTTGAAATATGGATTGACCACGCGGAAGACGACGCCAACGCGGCGGGAAAATTATTGCGAGGCAAGAAACCATCCATTTACGGCGCATGTTTTCACGCGCAACAATGCGCCGAAAAATATATGAAAGCCCTGCTGGTGGTCAAAGGAAAACGCTTCCCCATGATCCACGATCTGGTCACAATAAACGATTTGTTACAGCGAGCAGGAATCAACATGGAAGTTTCGGAAAACGATCTGGGACTTTTATCTTCTTACGCAGTCAGGGCGCGTTACTCGGGAGAACATCCTGAAATGGAAGACGCCAAAGAAGCGATCCAAATCGCAAAAACCATCCGCAAATTTTCGCGCACATTTTTAGAACTCAAATAATGCCCAACCCCATCCACGTCATCGGCCACGTCAATCCCGATACCGATTCCATCGCGGCCGCGATGGGTTACGCCTGGCTCCTGCGCGAACGCGACGGCGCGAACACCGTCGCGGCGCGGGCGGGCGCGCTCAACCCGCAGACCGCCTGGGTATTGAAGACCCTCGGCCTCGAAGCGCCCGTCCTGCTCACCGACGCCTCGCCGCGCTTCGAGTCGGTCATGCGCCGCCTCGACACACTCGGCCCTGATTCGCAACTCGGCGCGGCCTGGACACTCGCCAGTAAAACGGGGGGACTCGCGCCCGTCGTCAACGAAGACGGCAAACCCTATGGCCTGATCAACGGCCTCAGCCTCTTCAAATATTTCTCCGACATTCTCGGCCCGCGCCCTGGCGACACCACCGTGCGCGAGATGATGTCCGCGCCCTGCAAAGACGCCGCCGACACCCAAGTCCCCAAGTACGTTGCCAACGCCCACATCCGCGACTCGCTCAACAAGATCCTGCGCGGCGATTACGACGACTACTGGATCGTGGACGAGAACGGCCTCTACCTCGGCATCGCCCACCAGCGCGAAGCGCTCAACCCGCCGCGCCTCAAGATCATCCTCGTGGACCACAACGAGCCGCGCCAGGCCATCGCCGCGCTCGAGGAAGCCGAACTGCTCGAAATCCTCGACCACCACCGCCTCGGCAACCCCTACACCCACACGCCGATCCGCTTCACGGTGGACACCGTCGGCTCGACTTCCACGCTGGTGACGGAGCAGACCGCCGAGGCGGGACTCTCCCTGCCGCCCGCGCTGGCTGGCACGCTGCTCGCGGGACTTTTAGCGGATACGCTCATTCTGACGTCTCCTACCGCCACGCCGCGCGACCACACCGCGGCGGAGAGACTATCCCGCTGGGCCTTCGTAGGCGGGAGTCCGCTCAAAGGTGAGACGCTGGAATCCTACGGCCAGCAGATACTCTCCGCGGGTGCGGGACTTTCCAACCGCAAACCCGAGGAAGTGGTCAGCAACGACATCAAACCTTTCGAGGCGGGCGGATTCAAATTCGCGGTGGCGCAGGCCGAAGTGACCGACCTCCTGCAACTCAGCGAGCATCTCACCCCGCTCACCGATGCCCTCAACGCCCTGCGCGACAAACGCGGCCTCGACTTTGCCATCCTGCTCATCACGGATGTGGTGCGCGGCGCCAGCCGCCTGATCCTCTCCTCCTCCGCCCCGCCCGTCCTCGACGACCTACCCTATCCGCCCCTCCCCGACGGCACGCGTGACGCGCAAGGCGTAGTCTCGCGCAAGAAACAATTACTGCCGGTGGTGTTGGGACTGCTGGAGAGATAACAAAAGGAATAAAATGGATTTCCAAAAACTCATAGACAGGGCTGTATCCATTCGCAAACTTTACGAAGAAAAAGAACGTGAACTTTACGGCTCCTCATGGACAAGCGAGGAAATCGCCCTCGGCTTTGTCGGCGATGTAGGCGACCTTGTAAAACTCGTTGTGGCCGAAAACGGAAAACGAAATATCCCGGATAGCAGAAGCAAACTCGAGCACGAACTCGCCGATTGTCTTTGGTCAGTTGCCGTGTTGGCAAATTTTCATGAAATAGATTTGGAAAAGGCATTCTTACACACCATGGATGAATTGGAAGAACACCTATATGACAATGGCGAGGGGCAACACCCTGATGACTTCCCCAATACCTTTCTATCACTCCATCGAAACAACAAAACTGACATCCACTTTGTGCAAGGAAAATATAATATGGGCTCAACTGGGGCCGTTGTCTTTTGTGGAACCCATCGATATTAACTTATTGGGTCAAAATTGTTTGAAGATTTAAACACCCAGAATAAAAGTAATGAATTTGGCTTCACGTTAGTTCGAAGACATCCTTTATCTGAAGAGCAGGAACTTCAGTTCGGAAGCAGTTGGTACGAATATTTTGTTTTGGATGGGAAAATTCCTCGATTTCCAATAACACAACTGGATTTGGGTTTATCTACAGACAAAAAATTCATCAGTGGATCGATAGTCAAGCTCTATTCGTACCAACTACCCCGCGGTTCACGCTCCGATATTCGCCTCGATCTGTGGCGAGACTTGAATCAGTATCTTTACCAACCAGCATTACCGATCCTCACAGTGGAAAGACGGTTTGGAGATAAACGTGAAAGTCAAGGTAAAATTGTTTTGGGTAACAAAACCAGAATAGTCATTGATGACAGAGACAAAAAAGAGAAAACCGTTTCACTATCTTTTAAAACTAAAGAGATTGGAACAATAAGCATAGAAGCGACTGTTTTTAAGCATGATGTTCAGCAACAGGAATTCGTAAAAGACAAGGCCATAATTTTCACTTTAAACGGGCAAATCCACGGGTTTCTCCCAAGGGCTTTCATTTCACAGGAGTTGGGTTTCTCAATGCTAAGAGACTCGCTCCTTGTTCAAGTCGACTGCACTAATGCCAGAACAAGTTTCCGACAGGACTTGTTTATGGCCAACCGATGTAACCTAAAAGAAGGCGAGTCGCTCCAAATCCTTCTCGATAAAATAACAGAAGTATTAAAGTCAAGCGATGCCTTGCAAGAATTGAATCAGAATAGGAAGAATAAGATTCTTCGAGAAAATACTGGCGATGAAGAATTGCTAAAATCTCTTTTCCAATCCCTACCATTAGACAAAGATCTTCTAAACTTGTTAAAGAGGGGAGGAAATCTGGATTTCTTCAAGGTCCATCGCCATTTGGAGAATGATGACTCTGCAATGCAAAAGCATGTTCAAACATCGCCACTTGCATCAAAACGTTTTCCTTCAATATTTAAACTCAATAGGAATATGGAGAAAAACGGAGTATATATAAAAAGCATTCCACTCAACGGTAAAGGCACTATTGAATTCGAAACCGATGTTGAGGATGAATACTTATTTCGCCCTCACGAGCGCGGTGAATTTCAAATTCAAATACTTGGGCTTCGTAACAGCGAAATCACTGGCGGAACAAGAAGGGTAAGACCCCAAAAAGTCGAAGACACATTTAATGTGACTGTCGCGGGACCTACCAATAACTCAATTAAGGTCGCCTTTGAGCCGAAAGATAGCTTATCGGTGGGGGAAGAAATAGAATTAAATGCCCGTTTATCATCTCCATCAGGAGATTTAGAATCAATTTTCTACATCAAAATCATTGATCCAAAAAAACAACAGGAAAAATCGCAAAGTGAACGGCCCCAACCTCCTGCCTTACCTATCCCTATTCGCGTTTACGCAAAGCCTGAAAACGAAGATGAAAAAGCATGGGCAGATTTTACTCCCCATTGGACAGGTGACGACATTATCAAGGTAGTACCTGGAGAGTCGGAAAAAATTGTAGAGGGCATCGCTATCAATATGGATAGTTTTGTTATTAAGCGCTATTTGTCAAAGAACCGAATAAACACAGAAAATGGAATCAAATTTATCAAAGACAAGTATTTTACCTCGGTATATCTACATGGTTTATTTCTTTACGGAATCTTTGACAAATTAAATAAGCTTGACGACAATCCAAGATACGATATAGAAGAACTCATACCGACTTTAATGAAACCGTATAGTTCGTTTCTTGTCTACGAAAACATTGATGAGACCATATTATCAACGCTTAGAGTAGAATGAGTAAATTGGTTTGACATTATCCGCTCACCCAAAATAAAAATCGGCGGTCCTGTAAAGCTCCCCGCCCTCCTCCTGACACCCTCCTGCCACAATTCCATGTTATCCTCCGCGCATGACACATCGCATCCTCGTCGTGGATGACGAGCCCTCGGTCACCGATTTGCTGGCATACAACCTCCGCAAGGCGCTGTACGATGTGCAGGTCGCCGCGGATGGGCGCGCGGCCTTGCGCCTCGCGGGGGAATTCCAGCCCGACCTGATCCTGCTCGACCTGATGATCCCCGAAGTGGACGGCCTCGATGTGTGCCGCGAACTCCGCAAGACCAGCAATGTGCCTGTCATCATGATCACCGCGCGCGGCGAAGAGATTGACCGCGTCATCGGCCTCGAGCTCGGCGCGGACGATTACGTCACCAAGCCGTTCAGCGTCCGCGAACTGATGGCGCGCATCAAGGCCGTCCTGCGCCGCGCGCAAAATGACAACACCGAACCGTCCACGATCATCTCTGGCGCGGGCAACCTCCGCATGGACGTGGAACGCCGCGCCGTCACCGTCGCCGAGATCGCCATCGAGTTGACCCGCCTCGAGTTTGACCTGCTCCATCGCCTGCTGATCAACCCCGGGCGAGTCCTGACGCGCGAACGCCTGCTCGAACAAGCCTGGGGCTACGATTACGTTGGCGATACGCGCGCCGTGGATAGCGCCGTCAAACGCCTGCGCGCCAAACTCCGCGCCGCCTCTCCCGAAGCCGATTGCATCGAGTCGGTGCGCGGCCTCGGTTATCGAATCAATTAACGCAAAATTCTTTAAACACAACCCACAGGGTGCTTCGCGAAGGACACAAAGTCAACGAAGGAAAACCCCGAAAAATTTTAAAGCGCTCTTCCCCTTTGTGTCCCTTCGTGCCCTTCGTGTTTAAGCTCTTAAGACTTTAGCCCAAAGAACCCCAATGCAAACCATCCGCGCCCGCCTCTCGCTCAATACCCTGCTCGTGCTGATGCTCGGCATGGCACTCGCCACCGCGCTCGCCTGGCAGGCCGTCGCGAATCTCTACATCACCGCACAACGCGACAACCTCCTCGCGCAAGCCAAACTCATTGCCGCCGCGCTGGATGGACAGCCACTTCCTACAAATCCACAACCGTATTCGCAGACATCCAACATCGCGCCAGGGATTCACACCCGCCTGCTGACAGAAAACGGCGCGGTCGTCTTCAGCTTGCCGCTGGCGGACGCGAGCGTCCAAATGCCACTTGCGGAACAAAGCGCCTCCATCCCGACCTCGGAGCTGGTTCGCCGCCCCGAAATTAAATCCGCCCTTCAAGGGACTCCCGCCACCGCCCTCCGACGAGTTCTCGGCGCCCAACGCGTACTCTACGCCAGTGCGCCCATCTACGCGGACGATGGTCACATCACGGGCATCGTCTACCTCGCCACACCCCTGCCTGCAACGGGATTGCCTGCGAACATCATCCTGCAATTAATTGGAGCAATTCTCCTCGCGGTTTTACTCGCCTCCCTCGCGGGACGGTACCTGGCGCGGCAGATCGCCCGTCCGCTGGAGGGACTCGCCAACGCCGCGAATACGCTTGCCAATGGCGACCTCAGAGCCATCGCCCCAACCGATAGCAACATCAAAGAACTTCATAGCCTCGGCCAAACCTTCAACACGATGACCGAATCCCTGCGCCAATCGGACGAGGCCAAGAAGGCCTTCATCGCGGATGTCACGCACGAACTCCGCACCCCGTTGACCGTCATCAAAGGCACCATCGAGACCCTCGAAGACGGCGCTCTCGACGACCGCGAAGGCCGCGGCCCGTTGCTCACATCCATGGGACGCGAGACGGATCGCTTAATTCGATTGGTGAACGAGTTGCTGGTTCTCACCCGCGCCGACGCGGGGTTTTTGCAACTGGTAATTCAACCTGTTGATTTGGTGGAATTGGCAAACGAGCGTTGCGAGTTATTATCCAATCTCGCGGCGCGACAGGGAATTGAATTGAAAGTCCTCCCACGTAGTGACGACTCTGCGAAGCGCCCCTGTGGGGTCAGTCGTCCCAATTCAGCGACTGAAGTCGCCACTACATGGGGATTCATGCTTGCCGATCCCGACCGACTTTCGCAGGTGATGGACAACCTGCTCGACAACGCCATCCGTCACTCGCCCGCGAACTCAACCATTACGGTTTCCATCGAAGAAAAAGATGACGGCCTCGAATGTTCTGTCGCCGATCAAGGGGCGGGCATCCCCGCCGAACACCTTCCCTTCATCTTCGAGCGCTTCTACCGCGTGGATAAATCGCGCAATCGCAAAGACGGCGGCACGGGATTGGGACTCGCCATCGCGCGCGCGTTGATTCTCGCACAGGGCGGTCACATCTCCGCGCAGAGCCTCGAAGGCCAGGAGACAACGATTACGTTTTGGTTACCATTGGAACATTCCGCAAGCGATTGAAATCGCCGCTACATCTGCAAAGTCCACCTTCGTGGACTACCTTTCCCCAGCCGACGAAGGTCGGCTTTGCGATGGTTGTGGCGACTTGAGTCGCCCACCTGCCTCCCAACTGCCCGCAACCTGACACACCCCCGACAATGAAAGGGAATATCCTGTAAAGCGAAATAATATTTCGCTCTACCAAAAGGAGACTCCCATGAAACAGATTCAAACCATCCTCAACACCGTCCTCGCCTGCGCGTTGATCTTCCTCATTTTCATCACTGGCTTGCCGAACTTGCAGGCGCGCGCCGCGACAGCCACGCCTCCGCCCCCGGCAACGGAACCCGCTCCCACGTCCGCGTGCGACGCGAGCCGCACGATCCAGGTCAGCGGGACGGCGGTGGTCAACGTCAAGCCGGACCGCGCGTTGATCCAACTCGGCGTGCAATCCAACGGCAGGTCCGCGAAAGAGGCGCAAGCGAACAACACTGCCACCATCAACAAAGTGACCAAAGCCCTGAAAGCGCTCGGCATCGAATCCAAAGACATCGCCACGGATTGGTACATCATCGAGCCGCTTTATGAGGATTACGACTCGCTCCACATCAAAGGCTATCGCATCTACAACGTCATCGCCGTCACCCTGCGCGATGTGGACAAGGCCAACGACGCGATCGTGGCCGCGTTCCAGGCGGGCGCGAACCAGGTGGTGAACGTGGATTTCTACACCAGCGAACTGCGGAAATACCGCGACCAGGCGCGCGAGATGGCGATGAAAGCCGCATCCGAAAAAGCGAAAGCCCTCGCCCAAACCGCAGGCGCGGATACGAGTTGCGTGCTGTCCATCAACGAAAACACGTGGTCCTATTTCAATGGCTGGGGCTGGTGGTACGGGGGAGGTAACCGAAATCTGCAAACGCAGAACGTAGTTCAAAACGCCGCACCCAGCGGAGGCGAAACACCCGCCCTCGACGACGGCCCTGTCAGCACGGGCATGATCTCCATCCGCGCCGAAGTCAGCGCCACCTTTAGTTTGAAATGATCCGATAGTTGAATGGTCGCGTTGTTCGGTAGTCGGGTAGTCTGAAAACCTGACATGTCTCCGCGAAAGTCCGACGGACTCGCGCCTGTGTCCGCGCAAGGGTTTTGGTTAACGATGGCGCGCCTGAGACATGTCAGGTCTGCTCAAACCTCCTCGTCACAAATTCCGCCAGCGCAGACAGGCCGCGGCCAACTGGATGAGCGGACGGCGCGCAGGAATCTGCTGAACGGCAATCGCCATCTCAAGCACGCGGCTTGCAACTTCATCCTTCATCCTTCATCCTTCATCTTTCATCCTTCTTTCTTCATCCTTTAAATCTCCCTCACCATCCCGCGCAACGCCTCCAGCCGCGCCTGCGCCAGCCCCGGCGCGGCCTCCAGCGCATGGAACGGGCCCGAGCCTTCGATGGCGAGCGAGGCCGAGATGTTGCCGCATAGCG
>Ga0210026_1003413_pt1 | contig 12320 bp, 10 predicted proteins | sample CryGeymeta201509_FD_183977 | JGI IMG/M metagenome (GOLD analysis project Ga0210026, IMG submission 183977) | Groundwater microbial communities from Crystal Geyser aquifers in Utah, USA - Crystal Geyser metaG 2015-09 (SPAdes) (version 2) | ecosystem: Environmental > Aquatic > Deep subsurface >... | reverse complement strand
TCCTATAATATTCCCGTCCGTAAAAACCACAGCAGCTGGTCCATCCCACGGCTCCATCATTGTTGCATGGTATTCATAGAACGCTCTCCGGTCAGGGTCCATTAGATCATTTTTTGACCATGCTTCCGGAATCATCATCATCATTGCGTGGGGGAGACTTCTTCCACTCATGACAAGAAGTTCGAGTACGGAGTCAAAGGTAGCTGAATCGCTCTGTCCCTCCATAATGATCGGGAGCATTCTTCTTAAATCTTTGCCGTAGTAAGGTGATTCCATAACATGCTGCCGCGCGGCCATCCAATTCTTGTTACCTCGTAAAGTGTTTATCTCACCATTGTGAGCGATCATTCTAAACGGATGAGCAAGATCCCATGTGGGGAATGTATTTGTGGAAAATCTCATGTGAATCATAGCCATAGCAGATTTCATATCAGGATCGTTAAGGTCCTTATAGTACGCTAATATCTGTGGGGCAAGAAGCATTCCCTTATAAATAAGAATTTTGCTTGAAAAAGAAGGGACATAATATTTACTTCTGTCCAACTTTAATTCCGCCCGAACCCGCTGGTCAATTATGCGTCGGATCAAATAAAGTTTTCTTTCAAATGCATCCTGATCAATATTTTTTTTATTAGCGCCGATAAAACAATGTCTTATAAAAGGTTGGGTAGCTCGTGCCCCTTTCCCGGGAATAGATGGATTGATGGGAACATCCCTCCAGCCCAAAAAATTTTGATCTTCATCTATTACAATTTTTTCAATAATATTTTCTACTGCTTTCCTTAGCGTAGCATTGTGCGGAAGAAATGTAACACCAACCCCATAACGCCCTTCAGCTGGAAGAATAATATTTTTTTCAGCGGCGACTTTGCGTATAAATTCATCCGGCATTTGGATTAGAATGCCTGCCCCGTCGCCAGTATTTGGATCTGCACCAACTGCGCCGCGGTGTTCAAGATTTCTTAAAATGTCCAGACCTTTGTCAATTATGGATCTTGACTTTCTTCCCTTAACATTGGCAACAAAACCCATACCGCATGCGTCATGCTCAAAGGCAGGGTCATACATCCCCTGCTTCAAAGGAGCGTAGCTGCTCATTTCAAATTCTTTCTGTGTTTCATCTAATATTGACATCTTTCTTACTCCTGTTTAGCAATTCTATCTTAAAAATCTCTTCGTAGGAAAAAATTGAGCAAACCCGGTGTTTTAAACTTGATTTCCTAATCTATTAAGGGAAATGAATATATTTATAAAATTTTCTTTGGCAATTTAATATTTTATCGCAAATTATCAAGGGAAAAGAGACAAATAGCCTCATAAGATGAATTCATATTCAAAAAACATGCATATTATCAAACAATACTTAGTGATGTTTCGTCAACCTGCTCTATGTTGAATTAAGTAGTATCAAAAAAGAGCATTTAAAACCCTATCGCTTTAACTTTTGGGTTAGGTATAAAGTTTTTTTTTATTTGCTTAGTTAATCAATAGTTGATATTTTTTACAACGAATTTTACAAGTCACCTTATAAAAATAGCTATGAAAACTGCATAAAAGATAAATCAATTAAATATGTAAAAGTTATAAACTACGACGAAAGAAATAAATTTGAATAACATGAAACAGTATGTTGCTTTTTTAAGAGGAATAAATGTTGGTGGGAACAATATTATTAAAATGGAAACTTTGAGGGGTGAGTTCGAGAGGATCGGATATCAATCAGTCAGAACTTACATCCAAAGCGGGAATGTAATTTTTCATACTGCCGTCATTGACAAAAATAAAATTGAAATTGAAATTGAGAAGGCTCTTTCAACGAAATATGACTACAAGGCAAAAGTTTTAGTCAGATCAAAAAATGAAATGGAAAACACTGTTGCTCATTTCCCCAAAATTTTTAGTGACCCTAACTGGAAGCATAATGTGATCTTCTTAAGCAGCACCATTAATTCAAAAGACATATTAACAAAATTCGATATTAAGAAAGAAATTGAACAGCTTTCTTATTTTAATGGGGTTTTGTATTGGTCGGCAAACATGGCTTCAATAACCAGATCAGTTATGATAAAACTTTCTGCAAGAAAAGAATACAAAGAAATGACTGTAAGAAACGTTAATACAACCAACAAGATTCTTGCCATGATGAATGACAGTAATGAATAACGCTACAGTATTAAACGATTTGGTGCTCAACCATAGGAGTTATTCCATTAGGTTCTGAGTTGACAGATGATTAAGTCTAAATCAAACGCCACCTAATCCTACTAACAGATCACAGTTCAATACCTTTAATATTTAGAACTAATCCTTTAAAATTTGTCTCCAAAAACGAATCGGCAAAACTATTCACATCGTAATATTCAACCACAAAATGATCTGCTGCATAACTTATTATGGGATTATCAGCAAACGCGCTATAGAGTTTCACTATTCCTTCCGATGAAAAACCAAGACCGTTTGATTTCATTCCTGCGGGTGTGCGTGTGTTAAATCTGCCTGAAGTAACGATAATCGTTTCAAACAGCCGCAAAATATGTCCCCGGTGAACAACTACCGCTTCATCCCCTTTGAGTGCAATTAAATGTTTCACCGGACTAATCGCTCCAAAAATATCATCGTATTCATAAGACCCATTGTCAGGATTTCTTTTCACCAAAATATCGTCTGCTTCAGCGGTAAATGAGTAATCAATTGCATCCATCTGCCACGTTGCGCAAACAATGTTCAGTCCAAAATTAAGTGAGTATCCAATTCTTGCCGTTCTTGGCAATGGATCTTTTTGTGCCGGGTCGGCATAGCTTATTTCTTTACCGATGTTTAAAATTGAATAACCAAGTGTAAAATCAATTTTTGGTTTCAGAAATGTTTCTTCGGCAAGATTAATTTTATGGTTTTTCAATAATAACTCTGAAATTGGAGTTACAAGCATTGCTCCAAAATCGAAAGCTGTTCCATCAGTAGCACCTGTACCAGGCTCTTGTTCTGTTGGAGAATCACTAAAATTAGAGTTATACGACTTGACAGACACACCAAGATTGAACCTAACAAGATCACCATATCCAGCACCAATGCTAATGCAGTCAAACTTATCGTAGCTTTCGTAGGTCCCTATAGGTTCGGGGCTATCAGGACCCGTTCTTACAAATTCGCCGTAAGAAAATTTGTCGTTAAGATATCCAACACCGATTGCCAAAGGGAGATCATTATTGTGCTTTTTAAAATTATAGCCCACCGAAACACCAAATGAGTTGAACGATAAATCCCGACCTAAATTTGGCATCCATTGTGTTTTTTGCGGCATAAAAAAGAGGGAGAAATTATTCTCGCGGGCAAAATTTCCAAGCTGTGCCGGATTATAATAAAATCCGGTTGCATCATTCATGGGAATTGCCGCTCCTATCCCTCCGGCGCCAATTAAAAGCGGAGATTGTTGAATGGTTAAGAATGGCAGCGCCGTCCCTTGACCATAAATTGACTTAACAAGTAAAAGAACCAAGAATAATGAACAATATCTTTTTGCCATAATGATCACTCCTTTTAAGTTTCTGTTTTTAGACCACACTTTATTCTTTCCTAAGATTCGATGTTTCATAAAGTGCACCGCCATCAACCGGATGTTGTTGCGGATTTATATCAAGATATTCAGGAAATCCATAGATGGAATTATATCTCACTACTAATGAATCACCGTTAGGATTCTTTATTATTCCAAACAATGAATCTACAGTGTAATAATATGGACTTGTTACCACGCTCCCATCTGAAACTTTTGTTAAGCTGAATATCGTATCCGATCGTACGGTAATCCGCACTGCATCTCCGGCATCGGGGCAAAAGCAAGTTCGCACCTGATCAATTGTATAATCACGAAGATTTTTTGAACGCCATAATTCGTACGGAGTTTGCGGGGGAGCTTCCGAGACTAATTCTTTATTGCATGCCGCCAAGCCGAGAAGAGCCAACAGAATTAGAAATAATTTTTCCATTTTAATCACCTTACCATAATCTTCTTTCCAAAAATTTATTAGCTATGTGTTTTACCCCAAACATCGCAGAGGTCATATTATTGTAAAAACCAAAGCACTCACAACGAATAATCCTCGTAGAGGATTTATAAACTTTTCACTTACTTTTTATTGATCCTCTACGAGGATCGCTTTTCTAGGGTTACACGTTATTACCATAATTAAACATCTACGATGTTTTAACACATATTCAATCGTTTTTGTTGTTGTTTTCCCTCTTCTATCATTATAATTCCGTACTGTTATTTTTGACCTCGCAGAGGTCATATTATTGTAAAAACCAAAGCACTCACAACGAATAATCCTCGTAGAGGATTTATAAACTCTTACATCGTCAATCACGGTTAATCAAAAAAATCAAACAAATATTTTTCATCAAATTCTATCTCAAACTTTTGAAGCAGCTCAGTATATTCCTGCCGGAAAGTTCTTCTTGTATGATGAATTTCTTGTTTAGCAATATAATTGTAAATAGTATCTAATTGTGATTTGCCATATGAGAAAGCTCCATATCCATCTTGCCAATGAAATTTTCCTCTGAACCAATCCTTCTGGTTGATAAATGTAGATGAATCTCTTTTTATACACGCTACAATATCTGATATTCTATCATTGGGATTTAATCCTAATAATATATGAATATGATCCGGCATTCCGTTTATTATAAGGGATTTATGTTTTCTATTTGTTATTATCCCGCTGATGTAGCTGAATACTTCTCCTCTAATCTCCTTCCTTAATAGTCGCTCTCGATACTTTACTGCAAATACTAAATGAGTATAGAGCTGAGTAAATGCGCCTGGTTTCATATATAGCTCCTTTTATTGATCCTCTACGAGGATCGTTTTTCTAGGGTTACACGTTATTACCATAATTAAACATCTACGATGTTTTAATTCACGATTCAAAGTTCTTGCTCTTGCATTCTTTGCCTACCCCTCTAAAATTTCAGTGTTTTTATTTTTGACCTCGTCGAGGTCATATTATTGTAAAAACAAACACCCCGAAGAACCAGTACCCCGTAGGGGTTCTATATTCATGTTTATTATTTTGAGGTCGTTATTTTTTTACCGCAACAACACCATCTTCTTCGTTCGCTTTACTCTTCCTCCACCCCAAACTCTTCCAAAATTTCTTTTGCCATTTTTTCCGCAAGCGCCCAATCGTGGAGCTTTTCTTTGGCGTTTGCCGTTAGTTGTTCTTTTAGCGTTGAGATAAATGCGTGATAATTCTTTAGTATCTGCTCAACTGTTTTTTCTTTTGCGGGTATTTTTATTTGATATGTTTTTTGCTGTGAAAGCAATGCTGCAAATTCTGCTTTTGCTTCGCTGTCAAGTTCAAGAATGGTTTCCCCTTCTTCCGTTTTCATCTGGAATCTATTAAAGAACGCATCCGGTGTTAGCGGTTTGCCGTTAGTCGTGTGTGTTTCAAATTCAAGGTCATCGTAATTTCCTTTTGTATAAAAGTCTTGCGGAAATTTTCTTCTTCCATCCGGCAGACAATCTTCAATTACATCTTCCTTTACTTTGCTATATGCAAACTTAACTTCTTCCTTTTGTTTTTTCTTCCGCATCTTCGGCAATTCAAGCCGTTCTTTTACAAGTTCGCACAAGCCGGCATATATTTTCGGTAGATAAATTTTTGCATCTAATCCAAGCGCTTCTATTATTTTTGTGTCAAGTTCTATTCTGTCTTTTTGTTTTACTTCGATAGGAACTGATTTTATTTCTCTTGTTAAAAGTTTACTTGCACTTTTTTTCGAAAGGTTTGGTAAAATCTTAGGGACTAATAAATTTTCAACTTCATAAACTGGAGTTTTGAGAACACCATCTCCTAAAGACTGGAAAGCGGTTATCTCTCTGAAAAGATTTACTAAAGTTGAGTTGAGATATAAACCATATTTTGCATTATCCTTTGTTTCGATTCCATAGAATTTATCGCTTTCTAATATTTCTTCTTCGGTTATAAGGGTTCTAAAGGAATCGAAATACATTTCTGTCCATAAAATTTGCGGAAACTTTCTAATATTTATCGACCACCAAAAAGTTCTCCCTTGCACCGAAGGGACTTCCATCCAGGAAACATCGTCTTTTGTCCGCTGCTTCTCTCCCCACTCAATATATTTAAGCGCGTACTTATCACCGTTCTTTCGTAGATCAGCTTTGCTTTCATTGCAAAGAAATATTTTGTTCTTCAACTTTGAAGGATCAATGGTAATACTTTCGGATTCTTTAGGACTCTTAATTACCGCGCGAAGATATTTCTCTTCAATTAATCCTTCCCAGCCGCGTGCGTTTTCGCAGTGCACGACCCCCTCTGTCCTTCGGACATCTCCCCCTTGGTAAGGGGGAGAAAGAGAGGGGGTTTGGAGATAGAAGAATTCATTGATACCGGTTTTAATTCCAAACCTTACTTCCGCAATATCTTTAAGAGGAATAAGTTTGTCTTTGCATTTATCCAACAGTTCAAAGTAAACATCAGGTGCGCGTAAGTATTTTCCCCATTTTGCAAGTTCTCCTTCCGATTCAATTTCGTTTGCAAGGAAAGATTGTTTAACCATTCTCACCCGCATCTCATCAACATTAAGCGAAGAAATGTTTTCCGCAACGTCCGCCGTTTTAACATTGTACTGTGCGCTCTCAACTATTTCTACAATCCGGTCAATAGTTTGCCATCTTTTAATAGATTCCAATTTCAAATCTTGATAAGGAATAAGTTCTGTAAATTTCTTTTTTAACTTTACAAAATGGGTGATGTTTTTATCTCGTTTTTTCTTATCGCTTTCCTTCTCCAGAATCGTTACCACCGTATTTACCGCGGCATCATCAAACCAGGGTTCAGCCCACGAGCCGATCACTGTTTTTACTTTAAAGTTATCCAAAAAGAATTCTTTTAATACCGAACCGTAGGAAACATCCAGCCACGAATTAGAAGTTATAACAGCGAACATCCCTTTTTCCGCAAGCAGCGTTGCAGTGTGGATAAAAATGTAGGTGTAAATATCAGCCTGCCCGGAAAGTTTTAATTGAATTTGCCCTTTATCAACATACTGATTTATCTCTTTATGTAACCGTTCAACTGGCATTTCTTTTAAAAGTTTTATCAACCCTTCAGTTAGGTCTTTGATAATAAAGAACTTGGGATAGGTTAGAAAATAATCGTACGCTAAAACTTTTGTAAGATAAAGTTTGTACCCTTTCTCTTCCTTTTCAATAAGTTCCTGCCGGATGAAAGGGAAATTCCCTACAATAGCATTGAACGGAGGAATAGGAATTTTAATTTTCTTATATGCTTTGCTTGCAGATGGAGGCGGAAAATCGTACGCATCCCCTTTGTTCACTTTAAAAATATCGTTGCGCCTTACACGGGGAAAGTTTTCAAAGTTGGAAACATCCTGCTTAAACAAATTTATAGTAGCAAGCTCTGCCGGAAATTTGGCAATGTCAAAACCCCAAATTTTATCAAGCAGTTCGTTATGTTTTATTTTTTTGGAAAGATACTTTAACCTGTCATAGATGCGGATAAGAAACGTACCGGAGCCACAAGTGGTATCTGCAAAATATCCTTCTTCTGTTTGCACAACAAAACCGAGAATAAAGTCAACAAGATTTTCATTCGTAAAATATTGTCCAAGCGAGTGACGTTTATCGGGATCAATAATTTCTTCGAACAGTTCTCCGATAACATCTTCAGGCAATTCACCAAAATGATAAACTTTCATTTCGGAAAAGAAATCGAGTAAGTCTTTATGACAGGATTTCGGGATACCGAATTCTTCTATTTCGGATTCTTCAAAAACCGCCTGCCAATCTTTTTCCTGCGCTTTGGCAAAAGCAATTTTCAAATAGCGTTCAAAGTCCGGTTCGCCTGTTACATAAAGATCGGGAAGGTCGCTAAAGTATCTCCTAACGGTGAGATAAAAAATAATTTTTGTAACAAGATTATAAACGCTCTGCCGGGCAATTAAGCGGTAATAATCTCCCGGATCGTTATATGCTATGCCTTGCTCTTTTCCGTACTTGATAATGCGCGTTCGTTTGGCTTTGTCTTTTGCAATATCGGAGTAATGTTTTTCAAACTGAGGGACAAGTTTGTTAACCGTTTCTCTGATGTAATTAACAAAATAAACTTTGTCGGGAACAAATTTTCTAAACTTTCCCGTTTCGTTAAGATTAACAATTTCTTCACAAATACTGTTGACGTACTTTTTAATAACCGCTTGAACATCTCCGCGAAGCCAATCATTAATATCTTTCATTACCTGCGTGGGTTCACTTGTAAGCAGAGTAAGTTTGTTCTCTTTCAGTTCATAAGCGTTAAAGTTTTGGAAGTCCCACGTAAAGCAATACTTAACGCCATAACTGATCGCTTTCATTCTAAGCGTATCGAGATTTTCCTTTGCGGCAAACGGCGGTTTAATTTCTATGTATGAATAGGCTTGCCTTGCTTCACGGTTTACCCATAAGACAACATCGCCGAAAAATGTTTTGGCATCGTATTTAGCGGGGGATTCGTTAGTCGCCTCCTTAAATGGAAGTTTATTGCGCTGAATAGTTTCGTTAAACCATTCCGTAAGTTTGCTTACAAGTTCGCGTTCATTAGTTAATCCGGTTTGTTTTCCCATTAGGCTCTGTAATTAATAATTGGTTGTTTTATCTGCAAACTAAGTGAAAATATATTTAGGAGAAAGAAAAAATTAGTGCTTATACTCTATTGCATGAACATGATTCTTGTCATGGACTCTTCATTTTAATAAAGTTAAGAAATTTATTTTTATTAAGATATCAAATACCATACTATCAATCCACTTACAACAGCAATCAGCACATCAATGATAATTTTAGTAATGATAGATTTTTTTCCATTTGATTTACTGGTCGATGCTGATTGATTATTGCCATCACCAATATTAATTACATTATTCTTAAAATTATTTCCAATAATATTGTTACTGAAACCACTATATTTTTTTTTGTTATCTTCTTTTCCCATATAAATTCCAATATTATTTTTAATATGTATAGTGCTCTAACATTCTGTTTTGTTAAAACCAAACACTGCGTATTAATTATTATACTTACATTTTATCTAAAACAACACCTTTTGCGGAATGTCAGCAGATTTTATTTTCCTCTTGACTCTTTGCTTATTAAAGAGCTTAGGTGCTCGTTTTACACGAGCTATTTACTGGTTTTAATTTCTGTAAATAATAAGTCGAAGAATTCTTTTATATCTAAAAGATAGTTTTCTATAAACTCTCTTTTAAACAAAATAGTACGATAACTTGATATCGTTACTCCGGAATGTATCGCAATCTTTTTGGGCAACTCTTTATTTTGCTCACTTACAAAACTTCCATTATGAACAATAATGTTTCTTAATTCATTATAAAACAAAAAGGTATTCCATTTAATATCCCTGAAGGCTTCAGTATATTTCATGATTTTTGTTAGATATAGTTTACTTTTATGAATACCTTTTCCAGACAAATCTTTAAGCGATATGTCATTCTTTATTTGCTTTTCACAAATAACACAAAGCATATTAAGGTTATGCTCAAAAAAATTATAGATTAATAAAAAAATAGAGTAACGATGGTATGAAGGCATAATTTCCCTCAATTTGAATACCTCATCTATATGTGTCTCATAATATCGTTGGGCATCTTCCTCTTCTAAAATTTCTAACTTTTTATTTAAGCTTTGACTATGACTTTTATAAACAGATGAAATCGAGTCTTCAATTAATTTAAAATACTCCTCAATTGTTTCAATCTCAATCCTTATTTGGCTCTCAATTATTTTGATTTCAATCTGCATATTATGCTCGGTGCCTCATGTATCATTCCATTAGTTTTTCGATCTAATAATCCCCCTTCTCCCAAGGATGCTAAACAAGCCCTCCTCTCATCTATCATCCTCAAAAAGTCTTCAGTTCACCGCGGCGAATCAGTAATCAGATTTACCTATTATCTGATCACTAAAAACTGACTACTGATAACTCAATAACCCATTACAATTTTTTATAAATGTCTTTTCTGTGAGCAATTGAAATGAGAATAATCAATAACCTGCCTTCCTTTATTTCGTAAATAATTCTATAGTTACCAACCCTAATCCTCCATGCCTCATATCCTTGCAGCTTTTTACTTCCCGCCGGTCTCGGTTCGCCTGCCAACATTGAAACATGCTCAAGAATTTGGCTTTTAATTTTATCCGGGAGTTTGTTTAACTGTTTTTGTACAGGTTTGGGGATTACAATTTCAAACAGCATTTTTCTTTTGGGGGCGATGTTTTTGAAATTCCTTTAAAGTAACATAGTCTCCGGCTTTTATTGAGGCGTCAACTTTAGGCTTCGCTTTTTTATATTCCTTAACATCTTCGTTATCTTCAATCAATTCAAGCATGTGGTTATACGTTTCAATATCCAGAATGATTGATTGAGGTTTACCGTTTTCATCAACGATGAAACGTTTTCTTTTTGCAGTTAACATTTGTCTCTCATTTTTTGATGCAAAATAATTTTATTTTTGCTTTACTCAAAGGGAAAAAAATTGAATCATAAAACCGCGGACACAATAGCCGGGACGAATCAGTGATCAGTTTTTTCCAATTAGCCTTTTTCCAACTGAACTATTTAATTTTTCTTTGAGTTTCTTTGGGCGGCAAAAAATTCTCGCCGGTAATTACACTTTTTCCGGTTTTCGCTTCTAATTCTTTTCTCGCATTTTTTGCAACGGCGCCACCCTTTTTGCCTGCCTTTGCATTCTCATCCAAACCCTTTGCTTGTTCACTTTCTGCTATTTGACGTGTTGATAGCTCTGCTAATGCAGTAAAAATTAATTCAGCCTCATTCATATGATCTCTTAGGTTCTGAGATTTTAAGCCTTTTAAATCTTTATGCTTTTTAACAGTTAATCCTGTCCATTCCTCATGAATAATGTTGGTAAGCAATGCAAACTCATTACTTTTTTCTACGCCACTTTTTTTCCAATAATCGGTTAGTTTGTTGCGGGTTTCCTGTCCGGTCATTCTTTGCTGAATCCACTTTTCGCTTCTCCCTTGTTTCTGCCAATATTCACGCGAACGGTTTAATGCGTTTTCAGGGTTATTCATTTCCTCAATTCTCTCATAGCCGACTTTAGCAAGCCAAAGCTTAATCGGTTCTGCTTTTTTGCTCGGAACAGATTGAACAAGTCGAAGGATTGTTTCCACATCCGCTACATCAGTTAGATAACTTTTCCCGTCACCTGATAACATTTTCAGTTTGTCACAATTTGTGACAATCTCACTCCCTTCTTTTTTAAGACGGTTCTTTAATGTAGTCCAATAACTTTGTGCTCTTTTAAAATCTTTTTGATCAGTTAAAGCAGCAACAATATCTATCACTGAGAAATACCAGATTTCCTTTTCCTCATCATAATGACGACGAATTCTAAACGTATCGAAGACCGCTAATGATTCATCTTTTTTTTCGCTCATAAAATTTTCCTCATAATTTATTTCTCGTGTTGTAACATAAACATAGCGTGGCAAGCCGCAAGTTCAAAGTGAAAAATATAAAGTGAATTGGAACCTCAAAACAAGAAAAAATATCTTGACATAAAAATTAAAGATTTACACGGCAATACTATAAAACCAAACTTTCATTTATATAAAGCTGATAAACAAGCCCTCCTCTCATCTATCATCCTCAAAGAGTTGTCAGTTATCAGTTCGCCGCGGTAAATCAGTTATCAGATTTATATCTTCTTACTTCTGTATTCTGATTTCCACTTTCAACTTTCTACTTTCACCTTTCAACTAACTTACCACCGGCGGCACTATCGGCTCTACCGGCTTCGCTTCTTCTTCCTCACTCCCACCATCATTCTTCGGCCAGGGAGATTCAAACGATTTCAACTTCGCCGGGTCATTTTCATAAACTATTCTTCCCGCTTTGTTAATTACGTTCACCGCATCATACACTTTTACAAGCGCAAGATTTCTCTCGATTGTGTACTGTTCAAAATCACTATCGGCGGAACCGATCTGCGTATCAAGCGTTTTTAGTTCTTCATTAAGCGTAGCGCCTTCAGCTAAGAATGTAGCGGGCATTCCCTTTTCCGTAACTTTGGTTAAATATTTTGTTAGTACATTTGCAGCGGCGGTCATCGCATCACCCGTTAATACAGCGTCGTTCTTGGCAGGTAAGTAATCAGGATATTCGGCAACTTGAGGTGATTTTGGCTGGAAGGCGAGTTCAAGATAAAACTCTCCCCTTTTTAACCACTTCTGACATGCTTTAAGCTTGGCT
>Ga0210026_1003383_pt1 | contig 12387 bp, 11 predicted proteins | sample CryGeymeta201509_FD_183977 | JGI IMG/M metagenome (GOLD analysis project Ga0210026, IMG submission 183977) | Groundwater microbial communities from Crystal Geyser aquifers in Utah, USA - Crystal Geyser metaG 2015-09 (SPAdes) (version 2) | ecosystem: Environmental > Aquatic > Deep subsurface >... | reverse complement strand
AAACGAATCGTCGTAGGAAACTCCAGGTGGCATTCAATACTGCTCATAACATCACTCCGAAAACGATTCAGAAGAAAATTCATGATATTACCGAATCGATGGAGAGCACTCATGACAAAGCTGTTTTCGCAAATGTACTTCTTGATCAGGAAATATTTGCGAAGGATCCGAAGAAGCTCATCAGGCTCAAGACAAAAGAAATGCAGGAAGCGGTGAAGATACTCGACTTCGAAACCGCCGCTATTCTCCGTGATGAGATACAATCTCTTGAAGGCACGACCGAGAAAAAGAAAAAATTCAAGAGAAAATAAGAGTTGTCTCTTGTCTTGCTGACAGGGAGTTTTTCTGACAGAATAGAAATGTGAAGAAGTTTTTCAGATGTATATATGAAAGAAGAAATACGCAGAAAATTTATGGTGACGGCAGATGATTATGGTATTCGCAAAACTGCGGAGCCAATACTTCATCTCGCAAAGAAGGGGAAACTCGATCGCGTAGCAGTGATGATACGGTATGTATCAAAGGAAGAAGCTGAAGCACTTCTCAAGACAGGGGTCAAAATCGATATTCACTTGGAACTCATTCATATTTTGAAAAGTGGCAACGAAATGTATGACAGCGCTCTCAAGAGAAGTATCAATTTTTCGTGGCGGTATATGCTGAGAGTGGTAACGAGCAACAAAGTAGAAAAGGAATGGGAATCACAAATAGAACACTTCCGAACACTGTTTGGACGGTTGCCTGATGGACTGGACTCTCACGAACACCTGCATTATTTCCCGCCTTTCCTTCACGTATGTATGAGTTTGGCGGAGAAGTACCATATTCCTTTTGTGAGATTTGGAAGAAAAGGTTTGCTCCCGCATCTGCATCATTCTCTTTCAGGAAAAATTCTGTCGTTCTTTTGGTTGCAGACGCATACCTTTTTCGCAACTACGAAGAAAAATACAACGGATTACGCTGTCAGCCTTGATTGGTTTCCTGATAGAGAGGTGCTGTTACAAAATGTACCAGAAGGCACGATAGAGCTTGTAACCCACCCTGAAAGAAAAGAGGATTACCAAGCGATATTGGAACACTTCTAACAAGCCACTTTGTGGCTTGTTTTCTTTACGAAAGGGGTAAATTGGAGTAGATTGAAGGTATATGATTTTTATACGTATTTTTTGTATTTATGACAAATTTTATAAATAATACAGGAGCTAATACGCTCAGAGAAAGGGTTGTCGAGCTTATTGAAAAGAGCACGGAACTAAAGTTTCTTGTTGGATTTTTTTACTTCTCTGGTATTCGCGAACTGTATGAAGGTTTGAAAAATAATCCAAATACAGAACTTAGGGTACTTGTTGGTTTAAATGTTGATAATGCTTCATTTGGATTAGTAGAGGGTGGAGAAAAAAGAACAGATATAAATATAGATGAAAAAATACACCAATTTTTTCAGTCACTTAAGCGATCTATCAATACTGACAATTTTGATACCCAAGAGTTTTATGAACAAGTCAAATTCTTTTTAGAGCTTATTCAGATAGGTAGGTTAATTATTCGGAAAACGTATCACCCAAATCACGCGAAGCTATACATTTTCAAACTGAACGATACTCAGGTTGGGCGCAAAGAGCTTTTTATTACTGGGAGTAGCAATCTTACGAAGGCTGGACTAACAACACAGGAAGAATTCAATGTTGAGATCAGTGATTATGGTGTAGAAAGTTCAGAGGAATACTTTGATTTACTTTGGACTGATGCTATTAAGTTGACTGAAGATGATGTTTTAAAGCAAAAACTTTTACAACTTATTAAAGATCAGACTCTTGTGAAAGATATTACGCCGTTTCAAGCATATATCCTTGTGCTGAAAACCTATCTTGAATCCTTCCAGAAAAAGGAAATTGGGCAATCGCTTATTGAGAGACTGAAGAGTAAAGGGTATCAACCATATCAATACCAACTTGATGCCGTACGACAAGCACTATCGATTATTGAACAAAATAATGGAGTTATTATCGCCGACGTTGTTGGTTTAGGAAAGTCTGTTGTAGCAAGTATGATTGCTCATGAACTAAATGAGCGTGGCATTATTATTTGCCCCCCTGGACTTATGGGTGATGCACAGGCAACTACTGGATGGAGCATGTATGCAGAACAGTTTGGTCTTCACGATTGGAAGATTTGGTCATCTGGTGATTTAGAGGGTGCCGGAAAATATATTAAAAATGCAGACAATATTGGAGTTGTGATTATTGATGAGGTACACAGATTTCGGAACGAAGATACCCAGGATTATGAATATCTAAAAAACATCTGTCGTAATAAGAAAGTAGTTCTCCTTTCAGCAACACCTTTCAATAATGCACCGAAAGATATACTATCTCTCCTTGAACTTTTTATTGCACCGAAAAAATCAATTATCACACTTGAAAATAATCTTAAAGATAAATTTAGGTACTTTAACGCTGATTTTGAGCGACTTTCTTTTATCCGGAAAAATAGGAACGCAGTTGATGAAAAGCAGAGACAAAAAGCAGCCGCAGTCTATCAGGGGATGTTTGGATCATCTACTATTGATATTACTCAGGTTCAAAATCGAGCCAAATACCTCTCGCGACAAATTCGCGATGTTATCGAGCCAGTCACGATACGCCGGAACCGGCTTGATCTTCTTAATCACCCGCTTTATCGAGAAGAAGTCAAAGAGCTTTCAAAAATTGATGATCCAACGGAGTGGTACTACGCGCTTACGTCTGAGCAGTCTTCATTCTACGATCAGGTGCTGACTGAGTATTTCGGTGGTCCAGAGAAAGGTGGGCGATTTTGCGGAGCAATCTACCAACCATATGAGTATGAGACTGGGGAAAAGGAAATAAAATCATTACGAGAGAACGCAGAGTACCAAAGTCAGCGAAACCTCTATGATTTCATGAGAAGGCTTATTGTAAAACGGTTCGAGAGTTCGTTTGGTGCATTTGAGCAAACAATTACAAACTTTCTTGAGATCAATAAAGTCGTTCAAAAATTCGTTTTACGAACAGGGAAGTATATTCTTGATCGTAAACTGATCTCAAAAATGGAGACCTATGACGAAAGTGAGATTCTTGAGGAGCTTAAGAGGTTCGCAGAAAAACTGGAGTCGAGCAATCTTCCAAAAACAAATAAGATTTATGAGCTTGATACATTTGCTCTCAAAGAGAAGTTTCTAGCCGATATTGAATCAGATATTCAATTGTTTAAAGAATTACTAGGGAAGCTGCAAGATCTGAAACTTGTAAAGAATGACCCAAAAACAGAATGTATTCTCGACAATGTGAAGAAGACTCTCCAGGAGGTACCGAAGAAGGGTGAGCCGAGACGGAAACTCATTATTTTTTCTGAATATGTTGATACTGTCAAATACCTTGCTTCATCATTCGAACAAATGTTCCCAGGGAAAACACTCGTTGTAGCTGGTGATCTTGGAAAACAGAAAATTGAGACAATCAACAAAAATTTCGATGCTATTTATAAGGAAGAACAAGAAGATGAATATGATATTCTTCTTACCTCTGACCGTCTTTCAGAAGGGTTCAACCTCAATCGTGCGGGGATGGTGATCAATTATGATATTCCATGGAATCCAGTGCGAGTCATCCAACGTGTTGGTCGTATCAATCGTATTAGTAAGAAGGTCTTCGATCGTTTAAAAATCGTCAATTTTTTCCCAACAGAACAGGGAGCAGATTATGTACGAGTGCGACAAATTGCTGAGAACAAGATGTACCTTATCCACAATACACTTGGTGAAGATTCTAAAATATTTGATGCTGAAGAAGAACCAACCCCTGCAGGATTATTTAGTAAGCTTCAGGAAAATCCAGAAAAGCTTGAAGAGGAAAGTTTCCTTACGAAAATTGCGCGTCTCTACACGGAACTAGAAAGCAAATATCCTGAACTTATGAAAGGGATTCAGGATATCCCAACTCGGGTTAAGGTTGCCAAAGCACACGCGGAGAATGAATTAACTGTATTTATCCGAAAGGGTAGAATGCATGCACGTCATCTGTCTCGGAGTATTGAGGGAGAGTTACAAGTTGCTGGCATACCTATTGAAGAAGTTATTCCTAAAATTGCTTGTGAAGAGTCAACTCTGCGCATCCCATTTAGCGATACTTTTTGGGCAGATTATAAAGAGGTAAAGAAGTGGGAACCTCAAACAGTAAATCTTCCTGAAGTAAGCGTTGAAGCAAGAGCGTCCAATATGCTCAACACACTTCTTCAGACCGAGCGTGAGGAACTTGTTTCACATAAAGAATTTCTTCGTATGCTTCGAGAGGATGTCACAGATTATGGAACACTTTCAATGTATACTCTCCGACGGCTAGCGAACCTTGAAGATGACTATGTAAAAAATACCAATGACTCATGGCACAATCTGATTGTGGCAATTGTCGATCTAAAAAACGAGCTTGGAGAACGATATCTTGATTCTGAGAAGGAGCGCGTAAAGAATACCAAACAGGAAGTTATTATCGCTATTGAGAATCAGATAGTATGAGTCGAGAACGACTAGAGACAATCATAGAACAGTTCAACCCAGAAAAATTCGTGAGATTTTTCGAGGAGAAATCGACAGCATTTCGACCGGCACTCGAGCGTGAGTCGGCTCTCGATGATAAGAACTTTCAAGATTCACAGAAAATTGGTGAATTTGTTTTTGAAAGTGGGGAGAAACTTTGTGTCTACACTCTTCAAGTAGTAGGGGCTCTCTCTGAACGATCTGGGAAGAAGCTTCAGTTTGAGAAAGGGAAGGAAATACTAAAGAACCCAGCGTATCATGCTGGGATTTTTATTTTTTCTGACGAGAACAGTAACTTTCGTTTCAGTCTTATTCACAAACAGTTTATTGGTACGAGGCGGCAATTTAATCATTTCAAGCGGTATACTTATTTTGTCAGTTGTGAATTTACGAATAAGACATTTCTTCAAAGAATCGGGCTTGGAGATTTTTCGTCACTCGAGAAAATAAAAGAAGCATTTGCCATTGGTCCAGTTACAGACATTTTCTACAATGATTTCTTTGTCGAATTTAACAAGATTGTTGATGCTGTCCAAAAGGAAAACAAAATAAAGAATGAAGAGAAGGCAAGAGATTTTGTGCTCCTTTTTGCTATCCGGATCGTTTTTCTTGGCTTTATCCAAAAGAAGAAGTGGCTTGGAGATGATGAAAAATTCATTCAAGCATTTTTTAATGAGTATAGGATTAATTCTTTTGGTAAAAACGAGTTCTATTCTCGATGGCTCATCCCGCTTTTTTTTGAGGCGTTGAATTCCCCACAGGGCAGGAAGGTGGCATATGGTAACAATGACTTTTCTGTGGAAACAGAGGCGAAACTTCAGATGGCGCCGTATCTCAATGGCGGATTGTTCCGAGAAAAACCAGGCCATGACGACAATGGATGGATCATCCCAGACAAGGAGTTAGGAGATTTTTTTGAGTTTCTTTTCGCCCATAGCTTTACGATTGAAGAAAATTCCATAGGTGATGAAGATCTTCAGCTCAACCCAGAGTTTTTGGGAATCATTTTCGAACGACTCGTTAATAAAGCAGACGGTGCAGTTTATACACCACGTACAGAAGTGGATTTTATGTGTCGATTAAGTCTGGTGAAGTGGCTTGAGAAGAATCTTGAGTTGCCGGTTACCAAGACTAATCTCTATGAACTTTTTTTTCAAGAAGGAGAGAAAGAAGAAGATCAGAAAAAAGGAAGTTTTTCTCTGAAGGAGTCTCAAGAAATAATCGAGAGGCTTGAGAATCTTACAATTTGCGACCCTGCGGTTGGATCCGGCGCTTTTCTCGTCGGTATGATGCAGGTACTCGATGAGGTTGAACAGAGTTTGAAAGGGCGACACGGAATTAGCGATGGGGCATCATTTGAGCGTAAGAAACGTATTATTGCCCAGTCGCTTTATGGTGTAGAGGTGAAGGAATGGGCGGTGTGGATCGCACAACTTCGGTTGTGGCTCTCTCTTTTCATCGAGGCACCAGAAAGTATGCGATTGTCTCCTCTTCCCATATTACCGAGTCTTGATTTTAAGGTAAGGCAAGGCGATTCACTTGTTCAGCGAATCGGCTCTAAACTTTTTCCAATTGAGGGTCATGCGGTGATGGGTGAAACATTGAAGAAGAAAGTGCGAGAACTCAAAAAATTTAAAGTCGAGTACTTTAACAATAAAAAAACTGAACATGAGGATTCAATCTTCGCATTTGATAAAGCAAGGGAAAGAGAAATAAGACTGTACGAAGATATTCTCGAGGACGAGATCCGGGGGATAGAAAGCGAACTTCACCGCATGAAGAATTTTAAGTATACAGAAACACCCTCGCTCTTCATTGATGAAACGCTTCCGGAGCAAGAAGTACTCCCGTTTAATAAGGACGAGATTGAAGAACTTGAGACGGAAATAGTGAAACTTCGGAATCAGAAAAAATTGGTTCGAGAGGAGAAGCCACTTATCTGGAATATTGAGTTTGCCGACATTTTTCTTGATAAAGGCGGCTTTGATATTATTATCGGCAACCCACCCTACGTTCGACAGGAAGGTATTGGTGATCCAACGGGAAAGATTAAAGACAATAAGAAGTATAAAGACCTTTTGCAGGAAATGGTGAGACAAGATTTTCCAGATAATTTCCCTCCGAAGCTAAGAATCAATGCTCAGTCCGATCTCTATACCTATTTCTACATTCGTGGATTAAAGCTCCTCAATCCGGGGGGGATTCATACATTCATTTGTTCGAATTCTTGGCTCGATGTGGGGTATGGTGTCTGGCTTCAGAAATTTCTTCTTGAACGGGCACCGGTTGAGTTTATCATCGATAGTTCTGCACGAACTTTTGCAGCAGCGGATGTCAATACGATCATTTCAGTTATTCATGCGCCCATCAAAGAGAGGAAGAAGCATGTTGATGAAGGGCGTGTAGTGAAATTTATCACCTTTAAGAAACCATTTGAGGAATCGGTGTTTACTGAGAATCTAATGGCGATTGAAAGTGCAGATAAGGTTGTCTCGGATGAGATCTTTCGCGTTTATCCGATAGCTGTTGGTGTGCTTGCTGAGGCAGGAACAGAATATGAGAGTGATACTAACAAGGCGATGAAAATTGGAAAATATGTTGGAGAAAAATGGGGTGGGAAATATCTTCGTGCGCCGGATATTTTCTTCACTATACTTGAAAAGGGAAAAGGGAAGTTAGTGAAGCTGAGTGATATTGCTGATGTTCGTTTTGGTATCAAGACAGGTGCAAATGAATTTTTCTATTTAACTGATGAACAAGTTAAGAAGTGGGGTATTGAAGAAGAATTTTTGAAGCCAGTCATAAAAAGTCCGCGCGAATGCAAAAGTATCTTGGTGAATCCAAAAGATTTGAAATACAAAATTTTCATCTGTAATAAAAGCAAAGAAGAATTAAAAGGTACAAATGCGTTGAAGTATATTGAATGGGGTGAATCCCAGAAAACAGAGGATGGGGTACGTTGGAATGATGTGCCTAGTGTTTCGGGGAGAAGGTACTGGTATGGGTTGGGTGAAAGGGTTCCCACTCGGCTAAATTTTAATTATCTTATTGACCAGATAGGCGTGACTTTTGTAGGAGAAATATTTGTGAGCGATAATTTTCATGAGATTCATCGTGAAGCAGGTGATCTTGAAGGTTACATGAACTCAACGCTTTGTATTTTCTTTCAAAACTTATCTGGAAGAGTTGGATTTGGGGGTGGTTTATTGAAGATTCAAACGTATGAATTACAAAGGTTACCTGTACTGCTATCGGATGCAACACCAATCAATCGAGAGTTGAAATCACTCTGGGAAGAATGTGGGATTGATCCTGAATCAAAAATACCGATAGAAGAGCAGGAGCCGAATCCACTTCCGGATCGTGCTGCGTTAGATAAAATTGTTTTTGATGCGCTTGAACTTACAGAAGAAGAGCGCAAGAATGTCTATCGCGCCGTTTGTCGTCTCGTTTGGAACCGTATTAGTAAAGCCAAAAGTGTTTAATTATGAAAGAAGAAGATACTCAGTTTCAATATTTAGATACCTCTTGCGAGAGGGAAGTGGCTGGGATGATAATAAAATCACCATACGTTGGTGTTCTGCAGGAGGCGAGGCAAGCCACGAACCGAGACATATATAGTGGAGAAAAAATAATGAATGCTAGTCATGGCTCTTGGTTAGGAGCTGTTGGATATCTGATAGCCGTAGATCATATTGGTGATAGGTTCAATGTTGACGATAAAAGAAAACAAAAGAGGCAAACTCTGGGAGCGCGCAGCCTCAACTGCCAATTAAAGTTTTATCAAAATTAAGCTTTTTACTCCCACCTATTACTGAACAACAAAAAATTGTGAAACGTTTGGATGCACTTTCTGAAAAAATCAAACAATCTGTTGAGCTTCAGAAATCACAACTCGAAGATTTGAAAAAACTCGAAAAATCCTATCTCCGCGAAGCCTTCCTGCATTAGAATTTCGGGCGGGTAAACCCTCAACAGGGGACTATAAAAAGAAAACAGAGAGACTCTTCATCTCTCTGTTTTATGCTGTTTTAATTTTCATTTTGTTTTTTTGATCGAAGGTTAGCCTCTTGGCGGGAACGGATCATTTCCAAAGGAGTTTCGTTCACGAATACGTCCGTCACGTCCGTGTATAAAAACTTCAACGTGCTTTTCTTTCGCAATATTTGTTGCGCGCCCAATAGCGTTTTCTTGGGTGTGATGGTGAGATATTGGTTGAGAGCTCCCTTCTGTTTTTACCTCCCACATTTTGTTGTTTTGAACAACATGTAGATTCTTTGTCATAAGTTTGTTTGGGTTATTGTTTTGATTAGCTAGATACGACGCGAGGAATGTGTATCCACCTGACATCCCTATAATATATTCAATATTTTAATTTGTAAAGAGCACACGTAAAGAAGTACAGTATAATTACAATAATTTGACAATATAGTAAAGTGCTGTATAATAGTATTGTAGTAAAAAGAACCAAGAAAAAGGCTTATGCCTAAGAAAATTGATACGCGAAAATTGCGGGAAGAATATGGAATGTCGCAGGAAGACCTGGCGAAGCGTTTGGATATGTCTCGTCCGACTTTGGCCAAGATTGAAAGTAATGAACGAAAATTGACCAAGGTAGAAGAAGAAAAGGTATATGAGATTTTCGGTATAGTCAGAGATCATTCCTCTTCACAAAGTGATATTCGTGTGAGTATTCCACAGAAGAAGCTTGAGAAATTCAAGCAGGTTTTTCTGTATGTCTTGGAAAAAACAGCCGGAAAGCCAAATGTTGGGATGACAGTTTTGTATAAACTGCTCTATTTTATTGATTTTGATTATTACGAGAAATACGAAGAGCAATTGATGGGACTTACCTATATCAAGAATCATCATGGTCCGACGCCGAGAGAATTTGTGAGCGTGGTAAATGAGATGAAAAAGAGCGGAGAGCTCGAAGAAGTGAAGAGTGCCTATTTTACCTTTGAGCAGAGAAAATTTCTGCCTCATCGTCATGCTGATTTGAGCGGTCTCAGTGCTCAGGAAATGACGATGATCGATAGTGTACTCGCGCGATATGCTGAGAAAAGTGCCACGGAACTTTCTGCACTTTCTCATGAGGATACACCATGGATTGTCGCAGAAGACGGGAAAAATATTGAGTATGATCATGTTTTCTATCGTCCGGAGAAATTGTCTGTCAGACAGTATAATGAATTGTAAGCATTGTACTCTACAGATATATGGAATTCCGACAATTACAAAAATTTTCGAAAGAACTGAAGCGATTCAGTAAAAAATATCGGTCTTTGCAAAGCGACCTCGTGAAGCTCCAGGATATTTTGAAGGTATTGCCACGGGGAAATGGCGAGAAGCACTGGAATAGACTGCACTCTTCTGATGATGGGAATATTGTGATTTTCAAAGTCCGTCTTTCTTGTGCGTCACTTAGGGGTCAATCACTCTTTCGTATCATTTACGCATACAACGCAAAGAATAAAGAAGTTGTTTTGATAGATTTTATTGAGCTGTATGATAAAGGCGAAAAAGCCAATGAAGACAGAGATCTCATAAAAGAGTATCTGGATTCTTTAATATAAGAAAAGGATCAGTTACATTTTTATTGATACCATTCTCTGGTTTATAAAGGAGGATTGGTATTCCTTTCATTCTCTGGTATACTATGCTTCCTTTATTGGCATCATCTATGGCAAAAAACATCATACGAAAAAATGCAAAACAAACATCTGGTCCATCATGTCTCTCTTCCTCACAATCGCCGTATCGGTAGAAAACAAGAGATAAAAGAATAAAAATTAAATTCATTCATAATTCCACGGCCGTGGAATTATGATATAATTTGGAAAGAGGAAGTTTTGATAAAAAATGATAAATGATAAAAGATAAGAGTGAATATGTATAAGCTCGGACCAGTGCAGAAAAAACTCATCCTGTTGCTTCTTGGAGGTTTCATTCTTGGCATGGAAACTTCTTCGATTCGGTATTATCGGAGATTGAAGCTTCTGCGGAAAGAATGGAAGAAGATCAATCAACAAAATTTTACTCGTTCAGTAAGACGACTGAGTTCGCAAAGACTCGTGAAAGAAATTGTTTCTCCTGATGGATCATTCAAGCTCGTATTGACGGAAGAGGGAGTACGACAGGCGCGTATCCAATCACTCTTTGGAAGAACAATATCTTTCAAAAACCAGAAAGAATGGGATAAGAAATGGCGGATAGTCATTTTTGATATACCAGAAAAAGACAGATACTTCCGTGATGTATTACGTCTTCACTTACGTGGATTAAAATTTTATAAATTACAGCAGAGCGTTTTCGTTTCACCATATCCATGTGAGAAACAATTACTTGAGCTTATATCAATTTACAAAGTTGAAGCGTTTGTAAGAGTGCTGACAGCTGACTGGGTGGATAATCAAGAAAAATTGCAGAAACATTTTTTCAATCCAGAAAAAAGATCAAAAAATTCAAAAAAATCATAAAATAAAAAACAATCATAATTCCACGGCCGTGGAATTATGATAGAGTTTGAAAAAAAGAATTTGAAAAAAGAAAATGGAGGTGGGTGAAGAAATAATTGGACGTGTTTTCTTGAAATGTTGTATTATATTGTATGTAAGTAGTGTAAACATACAAAAAACATATGAAACAAATATTAGAGAACAAGGAAGGAAAGAACCCTATTTTATTATATGTAGCCGAAGATGGGAGAACAGAAATTGAGGTAAGTCTCGAAGGAGAGACTGTTTGGCTTTCACAAGCACAAATGGCACAGCTGTTTCAGAAGGATGTGAGAACAGTTTCTGAACACATACAAAATGTTTATGAAGAAGGTGAACTATTAGAAAAAACCACTATTCAAGCCAAATCCGGAAATTCCGGAATTGGCTTATCAAAGCCAACAAATTTTTACAATCTCGATGTGATTATTTCGGTCGGATACAGAGTACGTTCTCACAGAGGTACACAATTTCGTATATGGGCAACGCAGAAATTGCGAGAATATATCGTGAAGGGCTTTGTGATGGATGATGCCCGATTGGCAGAGGGTGGAGTACAGAAGAATTTCTTTGAGGAATTATTGGAACGGGTAAGGAGGATTCGATCATCAGAGAGAAACCTCTATGACAAAGTGAAAGATATTTTCAGTACGAGTATTGATTATGATCCGAAGACTGATTTTACCAAAGAGTTCTATGCGACGATGCAGAATAAATTTCACTTTGCTATTACAGGCAATACAGCGTCAGAATTGGTTGTGAATCGTATCGGTGGGGGAAAGGAGAATCTCGGAATGACGAATTGGAAAGGAGAAATACTGACAAGGAGGGAGGCAGAGGTGGCGAAAAACTACATGCTGGAAACAGAACTGCGTCAACTCTATCTCCTCGTGGAACAATTTCTGTCTTTTGCCGAGTTTCAGATTGAGCGAAAAAATATAATGCACATGAAAGATTGGACTGAATATCTGCACGATATACTCAAGGCGAATAAGCTAGAAGTTCTTTCTGGCAAAGGGAACATCTCTCACGACAAGATGGAAGCGGTCGTAAAGGAAGAAATTCAGAAGTTCCTCGAACAGAAGAAGCTGAAATAATGAGTTGGTGAAAAAATGCCACCGACTGCAACTGTTCCCAACATAGGAACAGTGTATAGTTAACAGTAAGGGGTGACATCTGATAAGGTAAGAGGGTAACACTGTTAACTATACCCTGAATTCTATTCTTAACTGCAACATCCCTTTTCTTAGCATTTGGATTTTTTTTCATAAAATACTTCATAAGGAGTAAGATAGCCCAAGCGCTTTCTTGGTCTGCTATTAATTTCATCTACGGCAG
>Ga0210026_1003334_pt1 | contig 12511 bp, 16 predicted proteins | sample CryGeymeta201509_FD_183977 | JGI IMG/M metagenome (GOLD analysis project Ga0210026, IMG submission 183977) | Groundwater microbial communities from Crystal Geyser aquifers in Utah, USA - Crystal Geyser metaG 2015-09 (SPAdes) (version 2) | ecosystem: Environmental > Aquatic > Deep subsurface >... | reverse complement strand
ACACGTTCCGCCATTAAAATGTCCAGTTGTCCGAAAAGTTAGGAGCATGCCTGCAAAGCATGTAAATAGGATGGCAGAATTCCTACTGGACTCCAAATAATAGTTAAGTAGAGCACAGTGTCGGGGATTGGGAAAGTCTGATTAATCCGCCTGTTTTGGGAACAGGAGACCCTCAGTTTGAATCTGAGATTCCCGACACTGTGCTCTGCAAATTTTGCGACTTTAGCATAACGGGAGTTCAAATCTCTCATCGGAGACCAATTTTCTGTGTGTAGCTCAGTCCAGTAGAGTCCTTGACCTGGAACCAAGATGTCGGGGAGCAAAGCCCTCCACACAGACCAAAATTTAGGATCGTTACAGCAACCATAACTACACATGGCAGTCAGTTTCGACGTTCTGACACTAAACAAAAAGTAGGAAACGATCCTGCTATATAATGCGACAGTAACTCAGTTGGATAGAGTAATCGGCTTCTACCCGATCTGTCGGGGGTTCGAATCCCTCCTGTCGCACCAAAATTTTAAGAATAAAAATAATTATAAATAGTAAGTAATGTGGGCATAGCACAGTAGTCGTGTTTCTGTTTGCCATACAGAAGATCCTGGAGCGTAACCGGGTGCTCATACCAATTCTAAAAGTAATAACCCATAATAAAGTTGCCGGATTGAGCAGAGTGGGATTGCAGCAGTTTTGTAAACTGCCCTAGAGTGTGTTCGATTCACACATCCGGCACCAATAATTATCATAGAATTTAGCGAATGTGGCGTAATTGGTAGCCGCGCCAGTCTAAGAAGCTGGTCCCGAGAGGGGTGTCGGTTCGATTTCGACCATTCGCACCACAAATCGGCATGGACTAAGAGCTCCTTGAGCTCCTCTAAGTGTCGACACATGCTCTGCATAATTGTAAGCAGATCTTTCCCCTTTAAAAAACTAAAATGAAAAAAATCTTAATTTCTTTGTTATTTGTCTCGGCAAAGGTGTTTGCAGCATGTCCACAACTGTATCCGAACTCTGTTCCGATTGTAATTCCAAACACAGTTGAATTATGTTCTACGTTTTTTGTGGTTCGTTACGACACTAACAAGAAAGCTGCTATTCTTGTTTCTGAACGTTTAGTTGCAAATTCCCCAGTTGGGTTTTTGAATAGAATCAATGCGTTTAAAGCAGACAAAAGAATTAAAAACGGGCCACAGCTTAGAGATTACACCAAATCGGGGTATGATAGAGGGCATTTGGCTCCATCTGATGATGCTTCGACTGCACAGGAAATGAAAGAAACTTTTCTGCTCACAAACATGACGCCACAGAATCCAACTCTGAATAGAAAATCTTGGGCAAGGCTTGAAAGACGTATACGAACTTATGCTGCAAAGCAATCAGTTGACACTTATGTGATCAATATACCGATTTACACTAAAACAAATGTTAAAACAATTGGCGCGGGTATTCCTGTTCCAACTGGTTACTGGAAGTTTACTGTAACAAACAAAGAAACAAGAAAGTATTATGCCGATAATATTGCAATAGCTAAAGTTACGGAATACCCGGGTACTGACATGCTGCAAATTATCAATCAATTAAACAAGTAGCAAACATCACGAAAGGAGTCTACTGTGAGTAATTTTCCATTGGTGCTAACATTAGATTCTGCTGGTATTCCACAACGTTGGTCTACATGGGAAGAAGGGGTGATCTACAAAGTTAAAGATCTCATTGCTTGGTCCATTGGTGATGAAACAATCTACCGCGGCGGTACTTCGCGCTTGACCGGTCTTCAATCTACTGTGTCTGTACCTTCTATTGTTGCTATTCGTAATATGGGTAGATTGAAGACACGGTCTGTACCTTTGACAAACCGCAATCTATTTGGTAGAGATCGGCATACATGCGCATACTGTGGTAAACATGTAACTGATCATGAAGCTACTCGTGACCACATTCAACCTGTGTCACGCGGTGGTTTAAATGTCTGGATGAATGTAGTCTGCTCATGCAAACAATGTAATAACCACAAAGACTGTATGACGCTAAAAGAAGCACACATGGAGCTTTTATATGCTCCATACATTCCAGACCGTGCTGAAGCTTTGATTCTGTCTAATCGTAGAATTTTAGCAGATCAGATGGAATTCCTTGCTGCTCACTTACCAAAGCATTCAAGGGTCTTGCAACATTAAGGAACCTCTTGGTGCTCTGTGTTAAACAGTCATAGAGCACCAAGAATAAATACGATATGAGTAATAACATATTTGAGAGAATTGATTCTAGAACTGATTTTGTAAATACCTGGCTATTTGAAATGCCTGAAGGTATAGGAAAATTTGAACTAGTTGATACAGTTATTTACGCGATTCAAGATAGGATTAAATCTGGCGCAGCAATCGTTGATTTGCCAGCCGGACTGCGAAAAATTGAAGGTAACCAAGTAGTCATTTATTGGTATGAAAAAGCGGGGGCCATTGTACTTGGCGCTGAGTTTGAAAAACGAGCACAGGGATTAGTAGTTACGATGGTAGGTAAGGCAAATAAAGGTAGACCACCATTTGCTTCTGACTTATATAATGCGGTTCTGGCAGACAGGAAAACTGCTGGCGGTATTGATGCAATACGAATTTTAAGTGATCAATCGCTCAGCGATGAAGGAATTAAAATATGGGAGCGTCTTCTTAGCCAGGGCCACCATATTTCAATTTATGATGCAAACGAGCCAGGCAAAACATTTACTGAAATTACAACAGTAACTGACTTACATAAGTATTTTCAAGACGATGACAGAAATTATCGCCGTTGGCAATATGTCATATCAGAACAAGCATCGAACGGTGAAGTTCGTTCATTTTTTAATACCAGAAGAATGCGAGAGTTGATTCCTGGTATGCTGTGAGTGGATTATTAGTGACGTCGAGAGTCATTAAATCCTAAAGTAGAAATACCAAAGGTAGATTCGTTGAAACGTCTAGTCAGTTTTATAGATTTTTATAAAACGACATAATTATTTAGAAGTTAAGGGTTATGAAACTGAGTTAGACCGAGCAAAATGGTCTCAATTTACAGAGCCTTTATTAATTTGGAAAAAGAAAGAAATACAAAATTTGGGAAATGTATCAGACGGGGTCTGAGACTACCTGCTAAGTAGTTCATGTGGAGCAATCTGCATTAGGGTCGGTACCTACGTTTCCCGCCAGTTTTAGGATCAGTTCAGCAAAACTAAATAATTTATCTTCAAAAATAAACTAAAAAGTTGATCCTGTTATTTTCATACCCCCGAAATCGAAGAAGCCGAGATACTGGTCTTTGAAACCAGGTATTACTTGTTGCGAGGACAAGCGGGGGTGCCAAATAAAATTGCTGCTAAAATGGCAGAGTAAGAAATAGGGAATTCATCTAATTGGCAAGATGTCGGTCTCCAAAATCGTTCATCTAGGTTCGAGTCCTAGGTTCCCTGCCACTAGACAATTTAGGTGTGGCTATAGCTTAATGATAAAGCCGTGGTTTGTGGTACCGCTTATCTGAGTTTGATTCTCAGTAGCCACCCCTAAGTTGTTTTGAGCGAGTATGGTGTAATTTGGCAGCCACGTGAGTCTTAGAAACTCATGCCGAAAGGCGTGTCGGTTCGAGTCCGACTACTCGCACCAAAATTAGTCCCATTAGTTCAATGGATAGAATTAAACCCTGCGAAGGTTTAGATCCAGGTCCGACTCCTGGATGGGGCTCCAGAATAATGTCCTAGTTGCCAAATCGGAAAAGGCGCTTTGCTCAAACCAAAGAATAGTTGAGAGTTCGAATCTCTCCAGGGACACAAAGAATAATGCGACCTTAACTCAGTTGGTAGAGTGTCTGCCTTACACGCAGAATGTCGGCGGTTCGAACCCGTCAGGTCGCACCAAGAATAATGCGTCGGTATGCCGCTTGTCTTCGAAACAAGGGAAAGCTAACTGGACACATGCACGTTCGAATCGTGTCCGGCGCACCAGCAATTGCCTTGAGAATGCGGCATAAATACTTCAGTATAGTTCATTTAAATACAATAATTTCCCAAAAACTATAAATCAAGATTTAACTTCTCAAACCGGGGATCATATTATGACAGTCGAAACAACAAAACAAGAAAACATGTATGAAATTAAAATACGTGTGCTAGGTAATGAGGTATTTGCAATCGCATTAGCAGCACCTGATAACTCTAATAGAGTGTTGGTGGCTGGCCTTGCCACGGTATTTTGCATACTAACAGTTATTGGGGCATACGGATCACAACTTGTATCTCTTTTTAAATCTCTAACTAGTTAAAACTAAAGGAAATGTATGAAAACTAGCAAACGCTAGTGTCATCACCAACCCCGTTTTTGCTGGTGAAGTCCGGCCTCTTAAGCCGAGAGAACTCAGTTCAAGTCTGAGGGCGTGGACCATATAACGGGGTTGAAACTTTAAAGTGAAGTACCGGACTTTTAATCCGGCTAATTCGGAGCATTACCGAACTACCCTACCATATCAAATCGCTCACTTACCTACTGGCAGGTGATCGCATGAGCGATTTGATATGGTATTTCACACTTATCACACGGTTCCTTAGGCTAATAGTAAACCGCGACTTTCATACGGTCGATTCGTAGGGGCAGAACCTACAGGAACTACCAAAAACGTTGACTATGCTGCTGATTTTTGTTAGACTGTTAAAAACCGTCTAAATACTAAATATCACTACTAAATTTAAATTACCATAAATAGTCATATAACTTTAATATAATTTATATGGTAAAACTTAAAAAATTTGCAGATGATCTTAAAATAACTAGAATGACTTTGTGGAACTGGGGATGTATGCCGGTAAATTCCACAAAAATTGGTTCTATGAATTATATAGATCAAGAAACTTACAACAAATTTTAATCATAAAAGAATCAACAGAAGAATCTAAAAACGACAAATAAACTATGTAATCCAATATAAATTATGACTCAGTTAGTTTTAAAAGCATTCAAATATAGAATCTATCCCACCAAAGAACAGTCTAGTTTTCTAGACCGTAATTTTGGTGCAGTTAGATTCATCTGGAATCAATTTGTTGCTTCTTTTAACCATGATTTTGTTGGCCCTTGTATGCCACAAGAAGAAAAGTTCATTAAAGATCTTCCAGGTAAAGAATTTCTTTCAGAAGTAATTAGTTATGGGCTTCAACAAAAAAGAATGGACTGGGTTGAATTCAAGAAACAATTCTTTTCTAAAAAGAGAGCAGTTAAACTGGGTAGACCCAAATTCAAGAAAAGAGGAGTTTCTAATGATTCATTTAGAATTCCTGGTCAGTGTTTAAAATTTAATGAATGTGTCAATTTCGAGACTTCAAGAATTAAATTACCTAAAATGTCACCCATTAAACTGGTAATTGATAGACCATTTTCGGGGTTATTGAAATCAGTAACTGTTTCTAAAAACAAAACCAACCAATATTTTGTTTCAATTTTAGTTGAAGAACCACTAGAATTGAAACAAAATACCGGTAGGAGTATCGGTATTGACTTGGGGATAAAAGATTTAGCTATCATGAGTAATGGCATGAAAATCAGCAATCCCAGATGGTTTCGTAAAACACAAGCGAAACTAAAAATAACTCAAAGAGCATTTAGTAAGAAAGTTAAAGATTCTTCTAGATACAAAAAGATGAAATTTAAAGTAGCTAAACTTTATCAACAAGTAACTAACCAAAGAAAGTTCATCTATCATAACTTATCCAGTTGGCTAGTAAATAACCACGATACTATAGTTATGGAAAGTCTAAAAGTAAAGAACATGATCAAAAATAGAAAACTAGCTAAATCTATTCAAGATGCTTCGTGGTCTATTTTAATTGGAATGATAGAATACAAATCTAAATGGTATGGCAAAACATTTCACCAGATAGACACTTTTTACCCTTCCTCTAAAACTTGCTCCTGTTGCGGTCATAAACTAGAATCCTTAGATTTATCTGTCAGAGAATGGGAATGCCCAAGTTGTGGAACTACGCACGACAGAGACTTAAATGCAGCAGTAAACATTTTGAGTAAAGGTCTAGATGATCTTTACTCACTTACATCGGAAGAATTATCCGATTACAGACGTAGAGAGTCATTAAATCCTAAAGTAGAAATACCAAAGGTAGATTCGTTGAAACGTCTAGTCAGTTTTATAGATTTTTATAAAACGGCATAATTACAATGAATAATATTTACATTCCTGTCACCGTCAAATTCATTTTTGCATTCATAGTAGCATCATGCTGGGCTGCCTTTTCTATTTGGTATGCCCAAGCCTGGTTGTCAGAGTTATCTGAACTATTCGGTGCATTCTTAGCAAACTTTATTCTATATGGGGTTGCTATCCTGCCGGGTTTTATGAATGCATTTCTATTGGTATCATTAATCATTGATCGCCGTCCCAAAGTGATGTCGTTAGAGGGGAAATACCCCCCTTTAACTATACTCATTGCAGCTTACAACGAGGAAAACAACATAATGTCAACCCTCGAATCTATCAGTAAGCAAAACTACCCCGGAAAAATTAAAGCAATCGTTATAAATGACGGATCCACTGACAAAACAGCAGCAGTAGTTCGCGCAGCAAAAAAGAAATATCGCTGGTTAACTCTGGTTGACTTGAAGAAAAATGGTGGAAAAGCAGATGCGTTAAACAAAGCAGTAACTCATATTGAAACTGATTTGACTGTTACAATTGACGGCGATAGCTACCTGTATAAAGACGCCTTAAAGAACATAGTAATACGAATCTTGAGTGACCCTCCAAATACTGTTGCAGTTGCTGGCGCAGTATTAGTGCGTAATTCACGCGAGAAGTTTATATGTCAAATGCAAGAATGGGATTACTTTCATGGCATTGCAGCGGTCAAGCGTCTGCAGTCGTTATACCATGGCACTCTTGTGGCACAGGGCGCTTTTTCTATATACAAAACCAGTGCAATCATTGAGGCTGGTGGTTGGCCAAAATGCGTTGGTGAAGACATCGTGCTAACTTGGGCAATGCTTAAACAAGGGCACAGAGTTGGATATGCTGAAAATGCATGCTTGTTTACTAATGTGCCTACGACCTTTAACCAACTGTTTAAACAGCGTATTAGGTGGTCACGCGGGATGATTGAAGCATTCAAACAACACTGGCATTTATTGTTTAAGAAAAGACTTTCTACTATGTTTGTATGGTGGAATTTGCTGTTTCCGTGGATCGACACGGCATTCACGTTTTTCTTAATTCCGGGCATCCTGATTGCATTTTTCGGAATATATTGGCTAGCCGGTCCACTCACTTTGTTTGTAATTCCACTCTCACTTCTGTTAAACTACATTATGTTCGTAATACAATCTCGAATGTTTACGAGTCAAGGGCTAAATGTAAGAAGGAACATATTTGGCTTTTTCGCGTTTGCAATACTTTACACATTCATTATGCAGCCATTCTGTGTATATGGATATGTAAAAGAGGCAATTTTTGGTAAAATTAAAAACTGGGGAACTAAATGAAACTTAAACACACTTTAATCACGCTGACCGCACTCACGGCCCTTCACACTACTGCGCAAGCGCAATATATTGGCACTTTACCGCCGGTATTAGATTTTACAGCCAGTTATACAACTGACTCAGACAAGTTTGATACCATTGGTGGATCAGCTGGATTTATCCTAGGTTCTGGATTCGGAGCCAAAGTTGAATACCAAAGCTACTCATCTCCAACTGTGTCGGGGAATAGCTCAGCATTGTTTGGCACCTATTCGATTGTCAATGATAACTTAAACTTAACGGCGGCGATCGGAGTACGTAATATTTCTCACAGCACTAACCCTGCTACTCTTGATACTACGGCGCTGCAAAAACTATCTGATCAAGGTGGCACCGCTGATGGGAGCGATCAAGTTATCGTTGGCTCAGTAGAAGCAACTTTAGTTATGACAGATCGTCTTACTCTTGGGGCGTATGCTGCGAAAGACATTGTAGACTCGGCAGCTGGAATGCAATCAAATGTGACATCTACAACATTGGCAATCAGTAGTGACTTGGTGTTGACTGAAACTGTAGACTGGTCAGCATCATTGGGAAACACTTATTATAGCGATTCAAACGTCCGCACATTCTTGAAAAACCGAGTCAGTTGGACCATATTGCCTGACGCTGGGGTTTCACTTTTCGGTAAGATTGATTACCACACTAACACTAATCCAGGCAGCCCATACTATACATCACCAGAAAATGCAACTAGTACGATGGTCGGTGCGCAATGGCGGAAAACATATGACGGGCTAACTTACTCTGCTACCTTGGGTGCTGGTAATGTAACTGAACATTTCTTGTATGACTACACTGCAAGTGGGGCCGTATATGAATGGAACCTTGGGGTACAAACTAGCCCAGGACGTAAAACTGGTACTACTTACGGGGTTAATCTGGTAGGAGTGAATAAAGACTCTTACTCTTGGAAAGGTGTTTACGCCTGGTTAAAGGTCCCGTTTTAACATGCATAAACTAGTTGCCACCCTGCTACTAGCCTGCTGTGGGCTATCTTTTGCAGACACCACTATCAACGGCCGCTGGCTTGACTACTACGATGAAGGTGCAAGCAAACGAGTTGACAGTGGAGTTATGGTCACAACACAAAAATCTGGTGAAAAAGCTGGTGCTTACCTGAAAACAGGGTGGCTTACTTGGGACTTAAAAGACTCGACTGTAAACTTTACCTTGAAGGTTTCACACTGGAAGGATGTTAAGATATTGTCCCTTTTAGTTGGCAATGGACTAAACATGGAAGTGTCAGCCACGATTGACTTAGACTGGAAGGTACGGTCAAAGATAGATGACGTCGAGGTAGTAGTTAGTGTGCCCTTCTCTGCTTGGATTCCTGAAGAGGGAAAAACTGTAGATTTTTCTAAGATTGACTCGGTACTGTTGATGGTAGCATCTAAACCTGGCAGCACTAAGCAAGTGTCTGCCACCGTGACAGGTATCACCGTAGTTAAAAATACAATGCCACATGCGGTAGTGAGCTTAACTATAGATGACGGATTCGTTGATGCCCTCCCTCTTGCGACACTGCTACGAAAATATGGTTACACCGCAACCGCGTTTGTCGACCCGCTAACCATAGATACACCGGGCTATATGACTCGTGCTGATCTGGTACACTTGCGTGATTTGGGCTGGGGGCTGGGTGGGCACAGAATAGGTAGAATGAGCCAGTTGCATGGTGCTGAACTAGAGCAGAACCTAAGATTCTCATGGGAGTACCTAGAAAAATTCTACCCGTCGCCAACTACAGCCTTACCTTTCGCTTATCCAAACGGCGAGACTATCCCCTCAGAAAACTTGACTTTCTTTACCCAATGGTTCAACATTAGCGGTATGAACAATGGTTCAGCAGTCCCAACATCAAACATTAACCGTCACTCTGTTGACAGATGGACTACAGTTGATCAAGTTAAGGCCTGGGTAGATGCTGCAGTTGCAAACAACGAGTGGATTGTCATCAACTTTCACTCCTTCAAAGATGAGCCAACTGCTGATGAAGACTGGTCGCTATCCGACGTCAAGTTGCTACTAGATTACCTCAAAGCAAAATCTATTGAAGTTCGCCCGATATGACACGCGCACATCACATAATAGACGACGATAGCGAGCATAAAAAAGTGCTCTATGAGCTTGGTCTATTAGATGACGAAGAGGATTGGAAACTGTTTCAAGAGCAGGAACGGCGATACGAAGAAAATTTGCTTGACGATGAAACTGTAGCTAAATACTTCAAACAGAGGGAATAGTGTGAACCTAGTAGAGCAACTGGTACTGATTGCTGAAGAGATTGAGACTGCCGATCCAATAGATTGGGGCATGCTTGAGATTGACGAGCACGATGCGTACACACTGATGGCAACTGGCGTCCTTGACAACTACTTGGCCACCGACCCCGATGATCGTGATATGGTAATGCTGGCAACTGTAGTTAAGCTCACAGTGGAAAACTTTGTGCTGAACCTGAAACTCGCCAACGCGGGCAAGGCGGGTAACGCATAATTATGATTCTCTCACAGTTTTCTCGAACTGTATAATCCACGAGCGGAGGGTCAGCCTTCGATAATAATGCTGGTCGGCTTTAGCATACACCGTTACCGCTGTTGCTCGGCATTGGTGGGTGTCGGTAGGAGTAGAGATGAGATCCTACTCTTCCACCACCATTTCTCTTGACTTCCATCACTTTCCCTGCTATACTACCTCTAACAAAGGAATACTAATGAAATCAAAAGAATTCAACTCACTCTTCAAGAAACCAGCCCCACTCAAGTATCAAGCCGATGCTATCAAGCCTTATAAAGCAAAGGCAGATTCCTTTATTGTAGAGAACGTTGAGGAATCGCTGAAAGCGTTTGACGGCAATCGTTTTCAGATGATCATTGTCGCCGCTGCGAGGACACGCGACTTGAATCGTGGTGCTATTCCGTTGATCCCCACTAAAAGTAAGTCAGGGGTAACTGCTCTACTAGAGATCGCTGCTGGTAAAGTTAAAATGAACTACGCCCACAAAACTAAAAACTGATCATGTCATGAAGGAATTCTACGTTGACGTGTTACAGAATTTTAAATACGATTGTCACATTTCAAATCATGTTGATGATATTTTAGAAAAAATGACTGGCTGTGAAAAAGCTAGATTTGTATGTAACTCATATGGTGGAATTTCTACTGGTGATTGCTACAAAATAACACTGAACACTGACGATGACAAACTGTTCTACTTGCTTAAAACAGGATTCACTACGATAGATCCTACAGTGGTTAGCAACTGGCGGGCTAGTAGAAAGAAATGAAAATAATCTACCTACACGGGTTTGCGAGTACTGGGGTTGGCCCCAAGAGCGATGCGTTGAAGTTAGCGTTTGGCACAGACAACGTCCTCACACCAGATCTTCCGCTTGACCCAGATGCAGTTGAAAAACTGGTTGACGGCTTGGTGACACAGACGATGCTTGAAACTCCGCCACCCTTGCTCTTTGCTGGCACATCACTGGGTGGATTTTGGGCGAATTATTTTGCTCAACAATGGAACGCACCCTGCGTGATGGTGAACCCGAGCTTAACACCGAGCAAGACAATGTGGGAGAAGGCAGGGCAGTTTGTCCCAAACTACAAGACTGGGGTGCTGATGCCGGTGCTGAAAAAATACGCGGCGAAATTTGAAAAACGCGAAGCGTTCCTGCGTGGCAACACGAACAGCAACCTACTCCATCTATTCTTGGCAAAGGATGACAATGTCCTGCCCTACGAGCAGACACTGGCTGGGCTCCCCTCTGTTGCGAGCTGCACGGTGACAGAAACTGGTGGCCACATTTTCACTTCACAATGGGACCTGGTGGTAGAAAAAATTCGCGAGCTGATCCGCCCACGCTAAATAGAAGTGTAGACAATATGCGGGTGTAGTTTAAGTATAGAACCATCGCCATCCAGCGATAAATGACCGAGAAATGCTGGTCCATTCCGCTCCAAACATAGGAAAACATTATGAGTTTAGTATTATTTTTAGATGGAATTTTGCTAGTAGCGTTAGCTGCTGCGATTTACATTTACTCAAATATTTTCTCACACCGAAGTCCATACTAATAATCAGCCCGATTAGCTCAGGGGTAGAGCAACCGCCTTTCCAGGAAGGATAATGACCTTCCTCCTCTGGAGACTATTTAATATAGTCTCCAGCACAGGAGAGTTAAACTCCAAAAGGTAAGCGGTAGGCCGTCTGTTCGAATCAGACATTGGGCACCAAAATTTCATCTAAACTTTAAAGGAAAAACATGACAACTGGAAATAGCAACACTAAAGTACCTGGTGTAAACTTGGAGACTAGGCTGAAGTGTCCAAAGGGCACGAACATGGCTAAACGCACCAAAACCATCGGGGCATTACTTGGATTTGCATGTCACGCAGATCGCAAACAGTATATGAAATTGCTGGCCAAGACACAGCATGAATCTGATGTACAGGCAAAATCGATGAAACGACCAAGCGGTGGCGGGGGCTTCACAGGTGGGCAACCAAAAGATGCACCTCCACCCGGGACCAGAACACTGCGAGCTGGTGAGGCGTCAGTAGCGGCAGACTGATCTTATTACACAGATTTAGCCAAAATGGTTGCTTTTTAGCAGCCATTCTGCTATTATAGAGTATCTAAACTAAAGGACATATAATGTTTGAGTCAATTGAAATTCGTAAGGTGAAAAATGGCTTCTTGCTTACTCTCAACACTGAGGACGGCAACGAGGAATATGTGTTCGATTCGAGTCGTAAGGCCTTGAAATTTATCAATGATAAATTTCAAGACTTGAAATTTATCCCCGAGCGTAAAACCACTGGATCTTCAGACAAGTGGATGTAAGCGAACAAATCATCCTTGTTCAGCTATGTATTTGGCTATTGTTTCAGTTGATGCATCTCCTGTAGAACAAACAAAGTAACCAGATGACCAAAATATATGTTTCTCCCATTTG
>Ga0210026_1003331_pt1 | contig 12520 bp, 7 predicted proteins | sample CryGeymeta201509_FD_183977 | JGI IMG/M metagenome (GOLD analysis project Ga0210026, IMG submission 183977) | Groundwater microbial communities from Crystal Geyser aquifers in Utah, USA - Crystal Geyser metaG 2015-09 (SPAdes) (version 2) | ecosystem: Environmental > Aquatic > Deep subsurface >... | reverse complement strand
GAAAAGCTCTCGCTGTCATCCGCCTTGCGCGTGATGTGTTCACCTTCTTCGGTCTCGCCCTCCACATCCGGAATATCGACCGGTGCCGGCAAGAACTCGATGACTGCGTCCAACATGCGTTGCACGCCCTTGTTCTTGAACGCGGAGCCGCACAATACCGGCTGAATCTCGCAGGCAATGGTGCGGATACGCAGACCGGCGTTGATCTGATCCTGACTCAACTCACCATTTTCCAGATAGGCATTCATCAACTCTTCCGAAGCTTCGGCTGCCGATTCCACCATCTTTTCGCGCCATTCGTTGGCCGTAGCAACCAGCTCGGCCGGAATCTCGCGGTAATCAAACTTCATCCCCTGCGAGGCTTCATCCCAATAGATGGCTCTCATCTTGACCAGGTCGACCACGCCCGCGAAATTATCTTCCGCGCCGATAGGGATCACGATCGGCACCGGAGTGGCTTTCAGGCGCGTCTGCATCTGCTCGACCACCTTGAAGAAGTTGGCACCGGAACGATCCATCTTGTTCACGAACGCCAGGCGCGGCACATGATATTTGTTGGCTTGACGCCAAACCGTTTCGGACTGCGGCTGCACACCACCCACCGCGCAATACACCATGCAGGCGCCATCCAGCACACGCATGGAACGCTCCACCTCGATGGTGAAGTCAACGTGCCCCGGGGTGTCGATGATGTTGAAACGATGCTCGGCGAAGTTGCTCTCCATGCCCTTCCAGAAACAGGTGGTCGCCGCAGAAGTGATGGTGATGCCACGCTCCTGCTCCTGCTCCATCCAGTCCATCGTGGCCGCACCATCGTGCACCTCGCCGATCTTGTGGCTGACCCCGGTATAAAACAGAATGCGCTCGGTGGTGGTTGTCTTGCCCGCATCAATGTGCGCACTAATGCCGATGTTGCGATAGCGTTCGATTGGTGTTTTACGTGCCACGATAGTTACCTGACTCTGAATTCTTGATTAGAAACGGAAATGCGAGAATGCCTTGTTGGCGTCAGCCATGCGATGGACTTCCTCGCGTTTCTTGACCGCGCCGCCACGCCCTTCGGACGCATCGATCAACTCGCCCGCCAGACGCATATCCATCGACTTTTCGCCGCGTTTGCGCGCAAAGTCTTTCAGCCAGCGCATGGCCAATGCCATACGGCGCGAAGGACGCACCTCGACCGGAACCTGGTAGTTGGCACCGCCCACGCGACGGCTCTTGACTTCCACCTGCGGCTTGGCGTTGTTCAATGCCAGATTGAACACCTCGATCGGATCCTTGCCGCTTTTCTTGCCAACCTGCGCCAGCGCACCGTACAGGATGCGTTCGGCGACCGACTTCTTGCCGTCGGTCATCAGCACGTTGACGAACTTGGAAAGATCCTGATTGCCGAATTTTGGATCGGGCAGAACTTCGCGTTTGGGGACTTCTCTACGTCTTGGCATTTCGCTACCTCGGTTATTTCTGTCTAGTTTGAATTACGCTTTTTTCGGACGCTTCGCGCCGTACTTGGAGCGGGATTGTTTGCGATCCTTCACGCCCGCCGTATCCAGGCTACCGCGCACCATGTGGTAACGCACACCCGGCAAATCCTTGACGCGACCGCCGCGCAACAGCACCACGCTGTGCTCCTGCAGATTGTGCCCTTCGCCGCCGATGTAGGAGATCACCTCGAACCCGTTGACCAAGCGCACTTTCGCCACTTTGCGCAGCGCCGAGTTCGGTTTTTTCGGTGTCGTGGTATAGACACGGGTGCAGACGCCGCGTTTTTGCGGGCTGCCGGCAAGCGCAGGGACCTTGCTCTTGATGACTTCCGTCGTCCGGGGCTTGCGCACTAACTGGTTAATTGTTGGCATCGTTTATCTTCGCTTCCTGAATACTTTTGGTTATAAAAACGCTACTTTTTGCTAAAAACCGCATCGCGGCAAAGCACCGCAAATCCGCCCAACAGAAATGCACGGACTAAAAAGACCGCGCATTCTATTGATGCGTCAGCAGACTGTCAAGGAAACTACACGCCTTCCTGCGCTTCGGCATCGCTTTCCAGCTCCTGTAATCCGGCGCCGCCGGCAATGTCGAGGCCCAGACGTTGCTTGCGCCGCAACACGTGGTAGGCCAGGCCGGTACCTGCCGGAATCAGACGTCCGACGATGACGTTCTCCTTCAACCCGCGCAACTCGTCCCGCTTGCCCATGATGGCGGCTTCGGTCAGCACCCGCGTGGTTTCCTGGAACGAGGCTGCGGAAATGAACGAATCGGTGGACAGCGAAGCCTTGGTGATCCCCAGCAACACGTACTGGAATGTGGCCGGACGCTTGCCTTCCGCTTCGACGCGCTCATTCTCCTTCAACAACTCGGCGCGCTCGACCTGCTCGTTCGGAATGAAGGTCGTATCCCCCGCATCCACGATCAGCACGCGGCGCAGCATCTGGCGCACGATCACCTCGATGTGCTTGTCATTGATCTTCACGCCTTGCAGACGGTACACGTCCTGCACTTCGTCGGTGACGTAACGCGCCAGCGCCTCGATGCCGAGCAGGCGCAAAATGTCATGCGGGTCGGCCGGGCCGTCAACGATCATTTCGCCCTGGTTCACCACCTGGCCGTCGTGCACCAGCACATGCTTGTCCTTCGGGATCAGGAACTCGTTCGCCACGCCGTCGGTGTCGGTGATCACCAGACGCTGCTTGCCCTTGGTTTCCTTGCCAAACGAAGCGGTGCCGGTGACTTCCGCCAGCATGCCCGCATCTTTCGGCACGCGCGCCTCGAACAGTTCCGCCACGCGTGGCAGACCGCCGGTGATGTCGCGCGTCTTGGAGCTTTCCTGCGGAATGCGCGCCAATACATCGCCCACGCCCACATGCATCCCGTCTTCCACTGTGATGATGCAACCCGTCTGGAATGTCACCGAGATCGGGGTTTCGGTTCCCGCCAGCCTGATCTCATTCCCCGCCTCATCCAGCAACCGCACCAAAGGACGTCCGCCCTTGCCGGTGGTGGAACGCTTCGGATCAATAACCACCAAAGTGGACAGACCGGTCACTTCGTCGATCTGCTTGGCCACGGTGGAGCCTTCTTCCACGTTCTCGAAACGCACACGACCGGCGTATTCGGTAATGATCGGACGGGTATGCGGATCCCAACTCGCCAGTACCACACCGGCCTTGACCGCCTCGTCCTCGCGTGCGGCCAGGTTGGCGCCGTAGGGTACCTTGTGCCGCTCGCGCTCGCGTCCGTGCTCGTCCACAATCATCACCTCGCCGGAACGAGCCACCACCACCAGGCCGCCCGAGGCGGTGGTCACGGTGCGCATGTTCGGACTGTATTTGATGGTGCCCTGCGACTTGCTTTCGACCTGGCTTGCCACCACGGTACGAGATGCCGCACCGCCGATGTGGAAGGTGCGCATGGTCAGCTGGGTACCCGGTTCGCCAATGGACTGTGCGGCGATCACGCCCACCGCTTCGCCCACGTTGACCAGCCCGCCGCGGCCGAGGTCGCGGCCGTAACACTTGGCACACAGACCATAGCGCGTATCGCAGGTCAACGGCGTGCGCACGCGCACTTCGTCGATGCCCAGCGCCTCGATCAGTTCGACATTGTCTTCGTTCAGCAGCGTGCCGGCCTCATACAATGTCTCGCCGGATTCCGGATTGACGACATCCGCCGCCACCACGCGCCCGAGAATGCGGTCACGCAAGGCTTCGATCACTTCGCCCCCCTCGACCAGCGCCTTCATCGAGCGGCCGTTCTCGGTGCCGCAATCATCCTCGATCACCACCAGATCCTGCGTCACATCGACCAGACGACGGGTCAGGTAACCGGAGTTCGCCGTCTTCAACGCCGTATCCGCCAGACCCTTGCGGGCGCCGTGGGTGGAGATGAAGTACTGCAACATGTTCAGGCCTTCGCGAAAGTTCGCGGTGATCGGCGTCTCGATGATGGAGCCGTCCGGTTTCGCCATCAGGCCGCGCATCCCGGACAACTGGCGGATCTGCGCGGCAGAACCGCGCGCACCGGAGTCGGCCATCATGTAGATGGAGTTGAATGACTCTTGCGTGACCGCCTTGCCCTTCTTGTCGAACAGCGCTTCACCGGTCAGACGATCCAATACAGGTTCCACGCCAAGCTGGTCCATCATCGCCTTGGCCACCTGGTCGCCGGTGCGGCCCCAGATATCCACCACCTTGTTGTAGCGCTCGCCCTGGGTCACCAGACCCGAGGTGTACTGCATCTGGATGTCGTGCACTTCTTTTTCTGCCGCAGCGATCAGCGCGTTCTTCTGTTGCGGCACCAGCATGTCGTCCACACAGATCGAAATCCCGGCACGGGTCGCGTAGGCAAAACCGGTGTACATCAACTGGTCGGCCATGATCACCGTATCGCGCAGCCCGCACAGGCGGAAGCTGGCATTGATCAGGCGCGAGATCTCTTTCTTCTTCAGCGCCTTGTTGACAAAGCTGAACGGCAGGTTGGCCGGCAGCAATTCGGACAGGATGGCGCGCCCGACGGTCGTTTCGTAGCGGGTGAACTTGTTTTCTTTTTCACCCGCCTCGTTGCTGACCACCTCCTTGATGCGGACCACGACCTTGGCCTGCAGGTCGGCATGGCCGGAACGGTAGGCGCGCAACACTTCGGACACATCGGCGAGGATTGCGCCTTCGCCCAATGCGCCGACCTTCTCGCGTGTCATGTAGTACAGGCCGAGCACGATATCCTGCGACGGCACGATGATCGGCTCACCGTTGGCGGGCGACAGCACGTTGTTGGAGGCCAGCATCAGGGTGCGCGCTTCCATTTGCGCCTCCAGCGACAGCGGCACGTGGACGGCCATCTGGTCACCGTCAAAGTCGGCGTTGAATGCCGAGCACACCAGCGGGTGCAGCTGGATCGCCTTGCCCTCGATCAGCAGCGGCTCGAATGCCTGGATACCCAAACGGTGCAGGGTCGGCGCACGGTTCAGCATCACCGGATGTTCGCGGATGACCTCTTCCAGAATGTCCCACACGATCGGCTCTTCCGCCTCGACCATGCGTTTGCCGGCCTTGATCGTGGTCGCCAGGCCCATCTTCTCCAGACGTTCAAAAATGAACGGTTTGAACAGCTCCAGCGCCATCTTCTTGGGCAGGCCGCACTGGTGCAGTTTGAGCTGCGGGCCCACCACGATCACTGAACGACCGGAATAGTCCACGCGCTTGCCCAGCAGGTTCTGGCGGAAACGACCGCCCTTGCCCTTGATCATGTCGGCCAGCGATTTCAGCGGGCGCTTGTTGGCGCCGGTCATCGCCTTGCCGCGACGGCCGTTGTCCAGCAGCGAATCGACCGACTCCTGCAGCATGCGCTTTTCGTTGCGCACGATGATGTCCGGCGCCTTCAATTCCAGCAGCCGGCGCAGACGGTTGTTGCGGTTGATGACGCGGCGATACAGATCGTTCAGGTCGGAGGTGGCGAAACGACCGCCATCCAGCGGCACCAGCGGACGCAGCTCGGGCGGCAGCACCGGCAACACTTCCAGCACCATCCATTCCGGCTTGATACCGGACTGCATGAATGCCTCCAGCACCTTCAGGCGCTTGGCGTATTTCTTGATCTTGGTCTCGGATCCGGTCGCTTCCAGATCGACGCGAATCTTCTCGACTTCGGCCGGCACGTCGAGCGCGCGCAACAGCGCGCGCACGCCTTCGGCACCCATCAGCGCAGTGAACTCATCGCCGTACTCTTCGATCTTGGCGATGTAATCGTCTTCCGTCAGCAACTGGCCGCGGTTCAGCGGCGTCATGCCGGGCTCGGTCACCACAAAGGCTTCAAAGTACAACACGCGCTCAATATCGCGCAGCGTCATGTCCAGCACCATGCCCAGACGCGACGGCAGCGATTTCAGAAACCAGATATGCGCCACCGGCGAAGCCAGCTCGATGTGGCCCATGCGCTCGCGGCGCACCTTGGACAGCGTGACTTCCACGCCGCACTTCTCGCAGATCACACCGCGATGCTTGAGACGCTTGTATTTGCCGCACAGACATTCGTAGTCCTTGACCGGGCCGAAGATCTTGGCGCAGAACAGGCCATCGCGCTCCGGCTTGAAGGTGCGGTAGTTGATGGTTTCCGGCTTTTTTACTTCGCCGTAAGACCAGGAGCGAATCTTCTCGGGAGAAGCCAGACCGATCTTGATCGCGTCGAACTCTTCCTTTTGCGTGACTTGCTTGAACAGGTCCAAAATTGATTTCATGTGATAGCTCCTTGTTTTCTATTCGCAGCGGTCTTAGTGGCGTTCCAGATCGATATCGATCGCGAGGGAGCGGATTTCCTTGGTCAACACGTTGAACGACTCCGGCATGCCGGCGTCGATCTTGTGATCGCCCTTGACGATGTTTTCATAGACCTTGGTTCGGCCGTTCACGTCGTCCGACTTCACGGTCAGCATCTCCTGCAGGATGTAAGCCGCGCCGTAAGCTTCCAGCGCCCACACTTCCATCTCGCCGAAGCGTTGGCCGCCGAACTGCGCCTTGCCGCCCAACGGTTGTTGCGTGACCAGACTGTACGGACCGGTAGAACGCGCGTGCATCTTGTCATCCACCAGGTGGTGCAACTTCAGCACATGCATGTAGCCCACGGTGACCTTGCGGTCGAAGGCGTCGCCGGTGCGTCCGTCGTACAGCTGAATTTGACCGGAAGTCGGCAAATCGGCCAGGGCCAGCAATTCCTTGATCTCTTCTTCGCTGGCGCCGTCGAACACCGGGGTGGCAAACGGCACGCCCGCGCGCAGATTGCGGCACATCTCAACCACTTCCTCGTCGCTGAACTCGGCGATCTCTTCCGCCTGCTCACCCTTGTAGATCTTGCCTAGGAACTTGCGCAGGTCGGCAACCTTGGCTTGCGCTGCCAGCATGTCGGCAATCTTCTTGCCCAGACCTTTGGCGGCCCAGCCCAAGTGCACTTCCAGCACCTGGCCGATATTCATCCGCGACGGCACACCCAGGGGATTCAGCACAATATCCACCGTCGTGCCATCGGCCATGTGCGGCATATCTTCCACCGGCACGATGCGCGACACCACGCCCTTGTTACCGTGGCGGCCGGCCATCTTGTCGCCGGGTTGCAGGCGGCGTTTGACCGCCACGTACACCTTGACCATCTTCTGCACGCCGGCTTGCAACTCGTCGCCCTGCGTCAGCTTCTTCTTTTTCAGTTCATAGGCGGCATCGAATTCGACACGCTTCTGCGCCAATGCCTCCTTGATCTGTTCCATTTGCGCGGCAACCTCGTCATCCGCCACGCGAATGTCGAACCACTGGTGATGCTCGACGCTGTGCAGATACTCGTTGTTGAGCTTGCTGCCCTTGGCCAGTTTCTTCGGCCCGCCGTTGGCCACCTTGTTGTGCAGCATCTTTTCCAGACGCGCAAACGCATCCGCCTCGACGATGCGCATCTGGTCGGCCAGGTCTTTCTTGTAGCGCACCAGTTCGTCGTCGATGATCTGTTGCGCCCGCTTGTCGCGCTGCAATCCTTCGCGGGTGAACACCTGCACGTCGATCACGGTGCCGGAAATGCCGGCCTTCACGCGCAGCGAGGTGTCTTTCACATCGGACGCCTTCTCGCCGAAGATCGCGCGCAGCAGTTTTTCTTCCGGCGTCAATTGGGTCTCGCCCTTCGGCGTCACCTTGCCCACCAGCACGTCGCCCAAACCGACTTCCGCGCCGATGTGCACGATGCCGCACTCGTCCAGACGCGCCATCTGCGCTTCGGACAGATTCGGGATGTCGCGCGTGATTTCTTCCGTGCCCAGCTTGGTGTCGCGCGCCATCACCGTCAGTTCTTCGATATGGATCGAAGTAAAGCGGTCTTCCGCGACCACGCGCTCGGAGATCATGATCGAGTCTTCGAAGTTGTAGCCGTTCCACGGCATGAACGCGATCATCATGTTCTGCCCCAGCGCCAGCTCGCCCATGTCGGTCGAGGCGCCGTCGGCCACCACGTCGCCGCGCGCAATCACATCCCCCACACGCACCAGCGGACGCTGGTTGATGTTGGTGTTCTGGTTGGAGCGGGTGTACTTGGTCAGGTTGTAGATATCCACACCGACCTCGCCCGCCACCGTCTCTTCGTCATTGACGCGCACCACGATACGGCCGGAATCCACATAATCCACGCGGCCGCCGCGCCAGGCCTGCACCGCTGTGCCGGAGTCCACCGCCACCGTGCGCTCGATGCCGGTACCGACCAATGCTTTTTCGGCGCGCAACACCGGCACCGCCTGGCGTTGCATGTTGGCACCCATCAGCGCGCGGTTCGCATCGTCGTGTTCGAGGAACGGAATCAGTGAAGCGGCGACGGACACCACCTGCGCCGGCGCCACATCCATGTACTCGATGTTTTCCGGCTCGGCGAGCACGAACTCGTTGTGCTGGCGGGCGGACACGATGTCATTGGTAAAGTGCCCCTTCTTGTCCAGTTCGGCATTCGCCTGCGCAATGGTGAAATTGCCCTCCTCGATCGCGGACAGATAGTCCACCTCATCCGTGGCGCGGCTTTTCGCCACCCTGCGATACGGCGTTTCGATGAAGCCGTATTCGTTGGTGCGCGCATACAGCGCCAGCGAGTTGATCAAGCCGATGTTCGGGCCTTCCGGCGTTTCGATCGGGCACACGCGGCCATAGTGGGTCGGATGCACGTCGCGCACTTCGAAACCGGCGCGCTCGCGCGTCAGTCCGCCCGGACCCAGCGCGGAGATACGACGCTTGTGCGTCACTTCCGCCAGCGGGTTGGTCTGATCCATGAACTGCGACAGTTGCGAAGAGCCAAAAAACTCTTTCACCGCCGCCGAGATCGGCTTGGCATTGATCAGGTCGTGCGGCATCAGGTTGTCCGCTTCGGCCTGCCCCAGGCGTTCCTTCACGGCGCGCTCGACGCGCGCCAGACCCACGCGGAACTGGTTCTCCGCCAGTTCGCCCACCGCACGCACACGACGATTACCCAAGTGATCGATGTCGTCGATCTCGCCGCGACCATTGCGCAACTCGACCAGAATCTTCACGACTTCCACGATGTCTTCATTGGACAGCGTGTTCGCGCCGGTCAGTTCGGTGCGGCCGACCCGGCGATTGAACTTCATGCGTCCCACGGCGGAAAGGTTGTAGCGCTCTTCATTGAAGAACAAACCGTTGAACAAACCCTCCACCGCATCTTCTGTCGGCGGCTCGCCGGGGCGCATCATGCGGTAGATCGCCACACGCGCCGTCCACAAGTCGGTCGTTTCATCCATGCGCAAAGTCTGCGAGATGTAAGCACCCTGATCCAACTCGTTGGTGTACAGCGTCTGGATCTTGGCAATTCCCGCCTGCTTCAGCGTTTCCAGCAGTGTTTCAGTGATCTCGTCGTTGGCGTTGGCGATGATCTCGCCGCTGTCTTTGTCCACCAAATTGTTTGCCAGCACGCGACCAACCAGGAAATCTTCCGCCACCGTCAGCTTGTCGATACCGGCTTCCTGCATTTCACGGATGTGGCGCACCGTGATGCGCTTATCCTTGGCCACGATGAGCTTGCCGCCCTTGCCTTCAATATCAAAGCGCGCAATCTCGCCGCGCAGACGCTCCGGCACCACCTCAAACTGGATACCCTTCTTGCCGAAATGGAAAGTGTCGAACTGGAAGAACATCGCCAGGATCTGTTCCGGCGTGTAACCCAGCGATTTCAACAGAATGGTGGCCGGCAACTTGCGCCGACGGTCGATGCGGAAATACACGAAGTCCTTGGCATCGAATTCAAAGTCGAGCCAGGAACCACGGTAAGGAATCACCCGCGCCGAGAACAGCAGCTTGCCGGAGGAGTGGGTCTTGCCGCGGTCATGCTCGAAAAACACCCCGGGCGAACGGTGCAACTGGGAAACGATGACGCGCTCGGTGCCGTTGATCACGAACGAACCGGTGTTGGTCATCAGCGGGATCTCGCCCATATAGACTTCCTGCTCCTTGACCTCCTTGACCTTCGGCTTGGAAGACTCCTTGTCGAGGATGGTCAGGCGCACGCGGGCGCGCAGCGGGGATGCATAGGTCAGGCCGCGCTGGTGGCACTCGCGCACATCGAACGGCGGCATGCCCAACTGGTAGCTGACAAAGTCAAGGCGGGCGAACTTGTTATGACTCTCGACCGGAAAAATCGAATTGAACGCGGCTTGCAAGCCCTCATTCTTGCGCTGCTCTGCCGGCGTCCAGGCCTGCAGGAATGCGCTGTAGGATTCGAGCTGGGTGGAAAGCAGGAACGGCACCGGCAGCGCGCCCTTGCGTTTCGCAAAACTCTTGCGTATGCGTTTTTTTTCGGTGAAAGAGTAGCTCATATAATCTCCACGACAGTTGGAAAACAAGGGGTGCGTACCCGCGCCCTGCGGCGCGAGCCTGCTTACAATTTTTCTGGTACGGGCATCCGGCCCGCGCCAGAAGACAGGGGGTAACAAGCGCTGTATCACTCGCTAGCCGCTGGCTTCTGCCCGCTGTTTCAGTTTCCTTTTTAGAAGCGGCAAAAGGCTGACGGAAAAATCCGTCAGCCTTTCACACAACGCAGTGCTTACTTGATTTCAGCAGTTGCGCCAGCTTCGATCAGTTGCTTGGCGATCGCATCCGCGTCCGCCTTGTTGACACCTTCCTTCACCGGCTTCGGTGCGCCGTCAACCAGATCCTTGGCTTCCTTCAAGCCGAGGCCGGTGATGGTGCGCACCACCTTGATCACGCCGACCTTCTGGTCGCCCGCGGCAGTCAGAATCACGGTGAATTCGGTTTGCTCGGCCGCTGCAGCAGCACCGCCCGCAGCACCACCGGCTGCCGGAGCAGCCATTGCGGCGGCGGATACGCCAAACTTCTCTTCCACCGCCTTCACCAGTTCATTGAGTTCGAGCACGGTCATGCCGTCCAGTGCTGCCAGAAATGCGTCTTTATCAAATGCCATTTTGTTCTTCCTGAAATTAAGAGTTCGAATAAATTAAGCGGTGGCAGTTTTTTGCTCTGCCAATGCCGCGAGTACGCGTGCCAGACCGGAAACGGGCGATTGCAACAGACCCAGCAGTTGCGCCAGCAGCACTTCCTTGGGAGGTACGGTGGCGAGGGCAGTGACGCCCGCAACATCCATCACCTTGCCGTTGTAAGCGCCCGCTTTGATCACCAGCTTGTCGTTCGTTCTGGCGAACTCGTGCACCACCTTCGCGGCGGCGACTGCGTCAGCGCTGATGCCGTACAACAACGGCCCCACCATCTGTTCAGCCAACCCCTCGAACGGAGTGCCTTGCACCGCACGGCGTGCCAATGTGTTTTTCAACACACGCAGATACACCCCGGATTGACGCGCATTGGCGCGCAATCTGGTGATGTCGCCGACTTCGATGCCGCGATACTCGGCCAGCACGATAGTCTGGGCCTGCGCCACTTGTGCGCTGACTTCCGCGACCACCGCTTGCTTTTCTTGCAGATTGAGACTCAAAGTCTTCCTCCATCCTCACAGCGGAATATCTTGCCCGGGCTCGATACTCCTTGATTAATGACCGCGACCTCAAGACAGGGAATCAACCACACTCTCCGCTTGCGGGCACACCATCTGCGTGGGCCGACGCAACTGCCGTCAATTAAGTCTTCAGCCAACTGCGCTTCCGACACCTACGGTCTTTGATGCTGCCAGCCACGCCAGCAGTCCAAAGAACACATGACGACGGGAACACAATCCCCGCCATCAAATTCGATACATTACGCAGCCAGGCTGGCCTGCTCGACGCGGATCCCGACACCCATGGTGCTGGAGATCGCGATCTTTTTCAGATACACACCCTTGGCACTGGCCGGCTTTGCCTTGTTCAGCGCATCGATCAGCGCCAGCAGGTTCTCGCGCAGCGCTTCCGGCGCAAACGACGCACGGCCGATGGTGCACTGCACAATGCCGTTCTTGTCGGTGCGGTACTGCACCTGACCGGCCTTGGCGTTCTTCACCGCACCCGCCACGTCAGCTGCTACCGTGCCCACCTTCGGGTTCGGCATCAGGCCGCGCGGGCCGAGAATCTGGCCCAACTGGCCGACGATGCGCATCGCATCCGGCGCCGCAATGACGATGTCGAAATCCATCTTGCCCGCTTTGATGCTTTCCGCCAGATCGTCGAAACCGACAATGTCGGCACCGGCCGCCTTGGCTTCTTCCGCCTTGGCACCCTGGGCGAACACCGCCACGCGCACGGTCTTGCCGGTGCCCTTTGGCAGCACGACCGAGCCGCGCACCAATTGGTCCGACTTCTTGGCATCCACGCCCAGATTCACCGCCACATCGATGGACTCGTCGAACTTGGCCTTGGCGGTTTCTTTCACCAGCTTCAGCGCCTCGTCCAGCACATACAACTTGCTGCGATCGACTTGTGCCGCAATTGCCTTATAGCGTTTGGAAACTTGTGCCATGTTATTTCACCCCTTCCACGGTAATGCCCATGCTGCGCGCGCTACCGGCGATGGTGCGCACCGCGGCATCCATATCGGCCGCCGTCAGATCCGGCTGC
>Ga0210026_1003292_pt1:5000-12619 | contig 12619 bp, 6 predicted proteins | sample CryGeymeta201509_FD_183977 | JGI IMG/M metagenome (GOLD analysis project Ga0210026, IMG submission 183977) | Groundwater microbial communities from Crystal Geyser aquifers in Utah, USA - Crystal Geyser metaG 2015-09 (SPAdes) (version 2) | ecosystem: Environmental > Aquatic > Deep... | reverse complement strand
TTGGTGGTTACGGTCGCGGCGAGCTTCACCCTCACTCCGATATCGACGTACTGCTGCTGGCCCGCAACGAAGATGCAATCAACGCCAACAGTGATGCCCTGCAGGGCTTTATTACCCTGCTGTGGGATCTGAAACTGGATGTTGGCCACAGCGTCCGTACGCTGGATGAGTGTGTCAGTGAAGCGGAAAAAGACCTCACCATCATCACCAATATGATGGAAAGCCGTACACTGGCTGGCGACACGCAGTTGCACCAGCAGCTGAAGGAAGCCACTGCGGCCGACAGAATCTGGCCTGCCCAGGCATTTTTTACCGCCAAGTGGCAGGAAGTGCAGGCACGCCACCGCAAGCACAACGACTCCGAATACAATCTTGAGCCCAATGTAAAAAATTCACCGGGTGCTCTGCGGGATATTCAGACCATCACCTGGGTCACGATGCGTCATTTTGGTCAGGGCAGCCTGCTGGCACTTCAGGACAAAGGCTTCCTGACAAACTTTGAATTTGAACGCCTGGAACGCAGCCGCCATTTTCTCTGGCAGGTCCGCTACGCCCTGCACATGCTGGCCGGTCGTGAAGAAGACCGTCTGCTGTTTGATCTGCAGCGCGAAATAGCCGAACTGCTTGGCTTCAGCGATGATAAAAATCAGCTCGGCGTTGAGCGCTTTATGCTGCGTTTTTACCGTAATCAACTGGCCACAACCGAGTTGTCCGATTTACTACTGCTGCATTTCAATGAAGATTTTATGAAATGCGACAAGGTCAATGAAATTGAAACGCTGAACGAATACTTCGTTCTCTGTAATGGCTACCTGCAATTAATCGATAAAGATTTATTCGCCCGCGAGCCGGACTGGTTACTGCGCGTATTTCTGTTGATTGCGAAAACACCGCAGGCTAAAGGCATTCACTCCGATACCATCCGTGCCCTGCGTGACCACCGCAATCTGATTGACGATGCCTACCGCAGCAACCCGGATAATAACCAGATTTTTATGCAGCTGATGCGCAATCGCTCGCGCGTGGTACGCGAGCTGTTACGCATGATGCGCTATGGCATCCTTGGCCGTTATATCCCTGAGTTCGGTCATATTATCGGCATGATGGAACACGACCTGTTCCATATTTACACCGTCGATGAACACAGTTTCCGCATGATGCGCTTCCTGCGCCATCTGCGTTTTGGTGATGTACGTGAACGCTTCCCGATAGCCTCACGCCTGATCCACAAAGTGCAGAAAAAAGAAATTCTGTATCTGGCTGCTCTGCTGCACGATACCGGCAAAAGCATAGAAGGTGACCATACCGCCAATGGCGGTGAGATCGCCTCAGCGTTCTGCCGCCAGCATAATTTACGCCCCACCGACAGCCATATGGTGGCCTGGCTGTGCGCCTCACATCTGGTTATGTCACAGGCGTCACAACGTCTGGATCTGAATAATCCGGATGACATTCATCAGTTTGCGCTGGAAATGGGCGATCAGAATCATCTTGATCTGCTGTACCTGATTTCTGTTGCTGACATTGTCAGCACCAACCCGAAACTCTGGACCAGCTGGCGTGCTGAACAGATGCGCGACCTGTACCGCAATACTCAGGCAGCCCTGCGCCGCGGACTCGGAAATCCGATCAATAAAGAAGATTGGATTGAAGAAATCCAGCAGGAATCGATCAGTCAACTGATGGCCAAAGGTCTGAGCGAAGAACGCATTCTGCAAATCTGGGGTGAGCCCGGCGATGATTATTTCCTGCGCGAAGGCATCGATAACATCGTCTGGCAAACGCTGGAAATTCACGCTCATGGCAGCAGCGGTAAACCGCTGGTATCCATCCGGCCGACGTCTGACCGTCAGTTTGAAGGGGCAACCCAGATCTTTATTTTCATGAAAGATCAGCTGAATTTATTTGCCGCCACCACCGCAACACTGGATCAGCTCAACCTGAATATTCAGGACGCCCGCATTATGACTTCCGAGCAGGAACATAATGCGGTCGATACCTACATTGTTCTGGATGAAAATAACGAACCGATCGACGATCCGCAGCGAATAGAAAAAATCCGTGAAACTCTGATTGAAGCGCTGTCACACCCGGAAGAATATTCGACCATTATTCAACGCCGCACACCAAGAGTGCTGAAGCAATTTCAGGTAGAAACTCAGGTATCCATGAGCAACGACCCGGTGATGCAGCGCACGGTACTGGAGGTGATTGCCGCCGACCGGCCAGGCCTGCTGGCACGCATGGGGGCTATTTTTGCCGAATTCGGCGCACAGATGCAGGGAGCGAAAATTCTGACCGAAGGCGAACGGGTCTCGGATATTTTCTTTATCCTCGACAGCAACGGCCAGCCATTTTCCGATGCCGCACAATGCCACAAACTTCAGGATGCCATCATTCACGGTCTGGAAGAACAGGTCGAAGCTCAATCTGCCGTATAATTCGAAGGGTTCGGTCGAAAAATAGCGCTCATTTTTCGACTGAAGCCACGCTACAGTATCTCCAATAACAGTACCGCTTAAAGGTGAACAAGGAGATTTCTGATGAACGAACGGCACCTGCAGCACATTATCCCCAGCCACCCCACATCTGATGGCGACGGTGTAAAAATCCGCCGGGTTGCGTTGTTTGATCAACCTGTCGCCGACCCTTTCCTGATGATCGATGAATTACTGTCTGATAATCCGGATGATTTTATCGGCGGCTTTCCGCCACACCCTCATCGCGGCATGGAGACACTGACGTATCTGCGCCATGGCAGTCTCGAACATCGCGACCATATGGGAAATAAAGGCATGATTAACAGCGGCGGTGCCCAATGGATGTCGGCAGGACGCGGAATCATTCACAGCGAAATGCCCGCACGGGAGATGCAGCAACTGCATGGCTTTCAACTCTGGATTAATCTGCCGGCCAAAGACAAAATGCAGCCACCGAAATACCGTGATGTCAGCGCGACAGAGATTCCATCTGTCACACTGACAAACGGCGCCCAGCTACGCGTCATTGCAGGCTCATGGCAGATTGATGGCAACAACATTCAGGGGCCACTGAATGACCTGGCCGCAAGCGCGGGCTATCTGGACATTGAATTACCGGCAGGCAGCAATCTCAGCTTACCGACATCTGTACAGCAGAATATCGTCGCCTTTGTTTATCAGGGGCAACTGCAAACTCAACCGCTGGCACCAGAAAAGTCGTTACTGGTATTCAGCAAGGGTGAACAATTGACTCTGAATGCACAGAGTGACACCAAACTGCTGCTGTTAAGCGGTGAAAGCATTGGTGAAAAAGTGGTTCATTACGGTCCCTTTGTCATGAACAGCGTCGCCGAAATTGAACAGGCCATTCAGGATTACAACGCCGGACGTTTTGGCCGCGAGTGAGTCCGAATACCCATAGCGCATCGCTAAAAACAAAAAAGGGCCAATGGCCCTTTTTGTTTTTCAGAACAGTATCAGTTGCCGTCAGCGCCTGGTTTTTTACGTTTAATCGGCGCAAAACCTTCGGAATCCATTAATGTTCCGGTGTTTTTTGGACGACTTGGGCGTGGACCCAGCTTTTTCTTTTCTGAGCTATTTTTACTGCCTGCTCTTGCGCCTGAAGCTTTTGCGGCGGTGGCTTTTTTACCAGCCTTAGGCTTCTTCTTCGCTCCAGCCGCTTTACCTGATGCCTTCAGTTTTTTCGGACCACGATAATTACCCTTCAGCTCAGGGATTTCACGTGACTCCATCAACTGCTGTAAATAGCGTTCAATGGACGCTTTCAGATTCCATTCATGAGCAGCAATCAAGCTGATGGCCAAACCGGTTTTTCCGGCACGACCGGTGCGGCCGATACGATGAACATATTCATCACCTTTGCGCGCCAGATCGTAGTTAATCACTAGATCCATCCCTTCAACGTCCAGACCACGGGCAGCAACATCGGTGGCAATCAGAATATTACGCTTACCTTCACGCAAAGACTGCATCACATAGTTACGCTCGTCCTGGGTCATATCGCCATGCAACATAGCAATACCGTTACGGTGACGACGCAGAAATTCGTTCAGACGCTGCACTTCAATGCGCTTATTCACAAAGATAATGGCTTTGTCGTAAGTTTCATTGGCCAACAACCAGACCAGCAAGCGATCTTTATGCGCATTATCATCCGCCAAAATGCGCTGCTGACGAATATACTCATGCTGGTCCTGCACCGTGTGAGTGGTAATCACTTCCGGCTCACGCAACATCGCACGGGCAATACGGCCGATCCCTTCATGACGCAGTGTCGCCGACAGCATAAACGTCTGACGCTCTTTGTTGGCGTGAGACACCACCAGATTCATGTCTTCAGCAAACCCCATATCGAGCATGCGGTCAGCCTCGTCCAGAATCAGGAATTCCAGATCTTTCAGCTCTGCGGAACCACGTTTAATATGATCGACCAGACGTCCGGGGGTAGAAATAATGATTTCCGGATTTTTGCGCAGCACAGCAGCCTGGTATTTGAACTCGTCACCGCCAGTCAGTAAACCGACATTCAAATGGGTCAGATCGGCAAACTGCTGTGCCGTCTTAAATACCTGACGAGCTAATTCCCGCGTAGGCACCATCACCAGAGCACGGGTTGCCGCATTAGGTGCTGCAGCTCTGTTCAATAACAATTCCATAACAGGCAACAGATAGGCCAGCGTTTTACCACTACCGGTTTCTGCGCAAACCTGAACATCCTTTCCCGCCAATGCCAAAGGAAGCATCAGCTCCTGAACTTCAGTAGGGGTAGAAATATTAAGCTGTTCCAGGCCTGTCAGCAGACGGGCATTAAATTCGATATTGGCAAACAAAGGATTACTCTCACGTATCAACTGAATTGCAGTATAACAAAAGCGCGGCATCACCACCGGTTAAGTTATTGCAGGTATTTTATTCAGACAAAGACTGAACGGCAGGATGCTGTTCAGCACAGCGGAGCTGCCTGAAGGGTTGGCACAGGGAAGTGCCCACATGAAAAAACCCCAACCGCATAGCGATTGGGGTTTTAGAATAAGAGCTTGACGATGACCTACTCTCACATGGGGATGCCCCACACTACCATCGGCGATACTGCGTTTCACTTCTGAGTTCGGAATGGATTCAGGTGGTTCCACAGCTCTATTGTCGTCAAGCAAACCTTGATGAAGTCGCGTTGTCTTACGCTCTCTAGAGATCGCAACGTTTCTTCAAATTAGGACGGATACATGAGTCACAATTAAGTGAAGAGATTCTCAAGCGAACAAGCAGTTGCTTGTCGTATTCAATCAACCCTTCCGGGTTTGGGTGTTATATGGTCAAGCCTCACGGGCAATTAGTATTGGTTAGCTCAACGCCTCACAGCGCTTACACACCCAACCTATCAACCAGGTAGTCTTCCTGGGCCCTACAGGGAACTCGAAGTTCCAGTGAGATCTCATCTTGAAGGAGGTTTCCCGCTTAGATGCTTTCAGCGGTTATCCTGTCCGAACGTAGCTACCCGGCAATGCATCTGGCGATACAACCGGAACACCAGAGGTTCGTCCACTCCGGTCCTCTCGTACTAGGAGCAGCTCTTCTCAAATCTCAAACGCCCACGGCAGATAGGGACCGAACTGTCTCACGACGTTCTAAACCCAGCTCGCGTACCACTTTAAATGGCGAACAGCCATACCCTTGGGACCGGCTTCAGCCCCAGGATGTGATGAGCCGACATCGAGGTGCCAAACACCGCCGTCGATGTGAACTCTTGGGCGGTATCAGCCTGTTATCCCCGGAGTACCTTTTATCCGTTGAGCGATGGCCCTTCCATACAGAACCACCGGATCACTATGACCTACTTTCGTACCTGCTCGACGTGTCTGTCTCGCAGTTAAGCCGGCTTGTGCCATTACACTAACCTCCTGATGTCCGACCAGGATTAGCCGACCTTCGTGCTCCTCCGTTACTCTTTGGGAGGAGACCGCCCCAGTCAAACTACCCACCACACAGTGTCCTCGATCCAGATAATGGACCAGAGTTAGAACCCCAAATTGACCAGGCTGGTATTTCAAGATTGGCTCCACAAAGACTAGCGTCTCTGCTTCAAAGCCTCCCAGCTATCCTACACAAGCCAATTCAAAGTTCACTGTGAAGCTATAGTAAAGGTTCACGGGGTCTTTCCGTCTAGCCGCGGGTATACGGCATCTTAACCGCAATTTCAATTTCACTGAGTCTCGGGTGGAGACAGTGTCGCCATCATTACGCCATTCGTGCAGGTCGGAACTTACCCGACAAGGAATTTCGCTACCTTAGGACCGTTATAGTTACGGCCGCCGTTTACCGGGGCTTCGATCAAGAGCTTCTCCGAAGATAACCCCATCAATTAACCTTCCGGCACCGGGCAGGCGTCACACCCTATACGTCCACTTTCGTGTTTGCAGAGTGCTGTGTTTTTAATAAACAGTTGCAGCGACCTGGTATCTTCGACCGATCTCAGCTTACGGAGCAAGTCCTTCACCAAAACCGGCGCACCTTCTCCCGAAGTTACGGTGCCATTTTGCCTAGTTCCTTCACCCGAGTTCTCTCAAGCGCCTTGGTATTCTCTACCTACCCACCTGTGTCGGTTTGGGGTACGGTCTCTTTATAGCTGAAGCTTAGAGGCTTTTCCTGGAAGCATGGCATCGACCACTTCGGACTCCGTAGAGTCACCGTCATCAGTTCTCGGCATTAAGGACCCGGATTTGCCTAAGTCCTCTGCCTACCACCTTAAACACGGACAACCAACGCCGTGCTGGCCTAGCCTTCTCCGTCCCCCCATCGCACTATAAAGAGGTGCGGTAATATTAAACCGCTTCCCATCGACTACGCTTCTCAGCCTCGCCTTAGGGGCCGACTAACCCTGCCCCGATTAACGTTGGACAGGAACCCTTGGGTTTCCGGCGGGGGAGTTTTTCACTCCCCTTGTCGTTACTTATGTCAGCATTCGCACTTCTGATACCTCCAGCCTGGTTCACACCTTGACCTTCAACGGCTTACAGAACGCTCCTCTACCATGCGTATAAATACGCATCCGTAGCTTCGGTGTACAGTTTGAGCCCCGTTATATCTTCCGCGCAGGCCGACTCGACTAGTGAGCTATTACGCTTTCTTTAAAGGGTGGCTGCTTCTAAGCCAACCTCCTAGCTGTTTTAGCCTTCCCACATCGTTTCCCACTTAACTGTAACTTTGGGACCTTAGCTGACGGTCTGGGTTGTTTCCCTTTTCACGACGGACGTTAGCACCCGCCGTGTGTCTCCCGTGATTGAACTCATGGGTATTCGGAGTTTGCAAAGGGTTGGTAAGTCGAGATGACCCCCTAGCCTTAACAGTGCTCTACCCCCCATGGTTAGACACGAGGCGCTACCTAAATAGCTTTCGAGGAGAACCAGCTATCTCCGGGCTTGATTAGCCTTTCACTCCTATCCACAAGTCATCCCCTAACTTTTCAACGGTAGTGGGTTCGGTCCTCCAGTTGATGTTACTCAACCTTCAACCTGCTCATGGATAGATCGCCCGGTTTCGGGTCTAATGCTAGCGACTATACGCGCAGTTAACACTCGGTTTCCCTACGGCTCCGCTATTCGCTTAACCTTGCCACTAACA
>Ga0210026_1003288_pt1 | contig 12624 bp, 11 predicted proteins | sample CryGeymeta201509_FD_183977 | JGI IMG/M metagenome (GOLD analysis project Ga0210026, IMG submission 183977) | Groundwater microbial communities from Crystal Geyser aquifers in Utah, USA - Crystal Geyser metaG 2015-09 (SPAdes) (version 2) | ecosystem: Environmental > Aquatic > Deep subsurface >... | reverse complement strand
TGCAGGAAGGTCTGCTGTCGCTGATGCAGATGGCCAAGACCAGTGCCGCACTCACCCAGTTAAGCGAAGCAAAACTGCCCTTCATTTCCGTCCTGACCGACCCGACCATGGGCGGCATCTCTGCCAGTTTTGCTTTTCTGGGCGATGTGGTTATCGCCGAACCCGGCGCGCTGATCGGCTTTGCCGGTGCGCGCGTGATCCAGCAGACCGTGCGCGAGACCCTGCCGGAAGGTTTTCAGCGCGCGGAGTTTCTGCTCGAGCATGGCGCCATTGACATGATCGTGGATCGGCGCCAGATGCGTGATCAACTGGCGACACTGATCACGCTGCTGACCAAACAGGATGCGGTGACGAAGCTGGAAGCCGCCTGAGATCGATGCTCTACTACGCGCTGAAGGTTGGGATTTCCGCCTTCGTCATCGTGGCGATAACGGAAATCGCCAAACGGAGTAGCGGTTTCGCCGCATTGCTGGCCGCAATTCCACTCACCTCGCTGCTGGCGTTCATCTGGCTGCACGTTGAGGGGGCCGAGCCTGCGCGCATTGCCGAACTTTCCGGCCAAATTTTCTGGCTGGTGTTGCCCTCTCTGGTCTTGTTTCTGCTGTTGCCCTTGCTGATCAGGCAAGGCTTGGGTTTCTGGCTGAGTCTCGCGATTTCCGTCGCAACAACCGCAGCCTGTTATTTGGCTATGCTGCCCGTGTTGCGCAAGTTTGGGGTGCAGTTGTAATACCTGAATCGCTGAAATGTCCAACACACTGAACGACTGGCTAACCCACCTCGAATCCCTGCATCCCAAAACGATTGCGCTCGGCTTGGAGCGCGTGGCGCAAGTCAAACAGCGGCTGAATCTCCGGCCGGATTTTCCCATCATCATCGTCGGTGGCACCAACGGCAAGGGCTCGGTGTGCGCGCTGCTGGAAGCTATCCTGCATGCCGCCGGATACAAGGTTGGCTGCTATACCTCGCCGCATCTGCTGGACTACAACGAGCGGGTACGGATTGGCAAACGACAAGCTACCGATGCCGAATTGTGCGCCTCGTTTGAAAGGATTGAGCAGGCGCGCGTAGGTCGGGCTTCAGCCCGACTGGATGATGTCGGGCTGAAGCCCGACCTACAGCTGACCTATTTCGAATTCGGCACGCTCGCCGCGATGCAGTGTTTCATTGCGCACCAGGTCGATGTTGCGATCCTCGAAGTGGGACTCGGCGGTCGGCTGGATGCGGTGAACGTGTTCGATGCGGATGTTGCGGTGGTGACCAGCGTGGATATCGATCATGTCGATTATCTTGGCGAGACGCGCGAGCAGATCGCCTACGAGAAGGTGGGCATCTTCCGCCGGGGTCGCGTGGCGATCTGCGCGGATAGCGATGTGCCGCAGGCGATAAGCAGCCATGCACGGGAGACCGGCGCGGAATTGTGGTGCATCGGCAGGGAGTTCGGGTTCAGGCTGCAGCAGGGGCAGTGGGATTTCTTTGGCCAATCCGGCGAGCGGCACGCCTTGCCGCTACCCGCCTTGCGCGGTGCGTTTCAATTGCACAATGCCAGCGCGGCATTGGCCGCGCTGGATGCGCTGAAAGATCAATTGCCGGTGAATATGGCGGCGGTGCGGCGCGGTCTGGCCGAGGTCGAGTTGACCGGGCGTTTCCAGTTCGTGCCGGGCCGCCCGCAGTTGATCCTTGATGTGGCGCACAACCCGCACGCGGCACGGTCGCTGGCGCAGAACCTGGCCAATCTGCCGCCGGCCAAAACCTTTGCGGTGTTCGCCATGCTCAAAGATAAGGATATGGCCGGAGTGGTTGCCGCGCTCGATGCGCAGATCGATGTGTGGCTGGTCGCGGGAATCGATGCCCCGCGCGGCGCGACGGCGGCGGAGCTGGCGCAAGTGCTGGAAAGACAGGGGGTCCGGGGCGAGGTTGTGGCCTGTCCATCGATTGCGCAGGCACTGCACGAGGCGAGCAATCGCGCGGGCGAAAATGGCGACTGCGACACGTTACTGCAAAGCAGCCGTTTGCGGGACAACGCAGTTGCGGTGGAGGCTCATGCGCGCAGCGCGTTAGGCCGGAACCAACAGTCGCCTGACGCTCTCTCCCGCACCGGACGCTTACGCGCACCGTGTCGAGAGTGTAGAATTGCGGCCTTCGGTTCATTCTATACGGTGGCGGAAGTGATGCGTGTGCGCGGTTTGCGCAGCGCCTGATCTTCCCGATTCTTGCGATGGCAAAACAGATCAGGACGGACGATGAATTCACCTTGCAACGCCAGGCACGACGCCGGCTGATCGGCGCCATCGCCCTGATGCTGGCGGTGGTGATCTTTCTGCCGATGATATTTGATGCCGATCCCGCTGCAACCGTGACGCGCGACATCGAGTTGCGTATCCCGGAAAAAGTGGCTGCGGCAGCGGTACCGGTGTTGGCGGAAAACAGGCAGCAGGAAGCCGGGGCAACGGCAACCCATGCGGCCCCGGCAACAACTGAAAACACGATTGCGCCAGTCACTGCGCCACCCGTTCCGGCGCCGATTGTGGCCGCGCCGGTAGCGGTCACGAAGCCGGCGGAGAAATCTGTCTCGAAGCCGGTGGTTGCCGTACCCGCCAGGCCGGCGAGCAAGCCCTCAGGCTGGGTGGTTCAGGTCGGCGCGTATTCCAAAGCGGATGCGGCCAAACAGATGGTGGTCAACCTGAAACAGCGCGGTTACCCGGTCTATACCGAGCAGGCCGGCGCCGTGGTGCGGGTGCGGGTGGGTGGCTATCCGAGCAGGGAAGCGGCGGACAAGGTGCGCGCCAAGCTGGAAGCGATCGGACTGCATCCGAACGTGCTGAATCCGGATTAAGCGCCCATGACGATATTTGATATCGCGGTTCTGGTCATCGTTGCGCTGTCGGCTTTGCTCGGCTGGTGGCGCGGGTTCATGTATGAGCTGTTTTCGCTGCTCGGCTGGGTGGCCGCCTATGTCGTGGCGCGCATGTTTTCCGCGCAGTTGATCCCTTATATCCCCCAGGCACTCGGCGCAGAAAGCCTGCGTGCGGCCGCAGCTTTTGCCGCCGTGTTCATCGTGGTGCTGATCGTCGGCGCAATCGTTGCATGGTTGCTGGCAAGACTGGCCAAGTTTGCCGGACTGGCCGGAATGGATGGCAAGTTCGGCGCGATGTTCGGTGTGGTGCGCGGTGTTCTGCTGGTGCTGGCGCTGGTGTGGCTGGCGGGCTTGACCAGCGTGCCGCAGAAGGCGTGGTGGAAAAATGCCTGGACCAGCAAACCGTTGCAGCAGGCGGCACTGTATGCCAAGGACTATGTGCCGGACAATGTGGTGCCGAAATAAGCCGATCAACTTCAGAAAAAAGCGGGAACGACCATGTGCGGGATTCTAGGGGTGGTGGCAAAGACACCGGTGAACCAGTTGCTGTATGACGGGTTGCAGGTGTTGCAGCATCGCGGGCAGGATGCGGCGGGCATCGCCACGCTGGAGGGCAGAACTTTCCATTTGCACAAAGGCAACGGGCTGGTGCGCGATGTGTTTCGCACCCGCAACATGCGCGCGCTGCAGGGCAACGCCGGCATCGCCCATGTGCGCTATCCGACTGCAGGCTCGGCGGTGGATCACAACGAGGCGCAGCCGTTCTACGTCAACTCGCCGTTCGGCATCGTGCTCGGGCACAACGGCAACCTCACCAACACGGATGAACTGCGCCGCGCCATGTACCAGCAGGATCTGCGCCACATCAATACCGGCTCCGATTCCGAAGTGCTGCTGAACGTGCTGGCGCACGAGTTGCAGGAAAAAGCCACCGGCTACAAGCTCGATCCGCAGAAGATATTTGCCGCCGTATCCGGCGTGCACCGCCGCTGCCAGGGCGCATATGCGGTGGTGGCGATGATCGCGGGCTACGGCCTGCTCGCCTTCCGCGACCCGCATGGCATCCGACCGCTGGTGGTCGGCAGCAATCGGACGGAAGAGGGGATCGAGTATCTGGTCGCCTCCGAATCGGTGGCGCTGGATACGTTGGGCTTTAAATTCCTGCGCGACATCGCGCCGGGCGAGGCGGTGTTCATCGATCTCGATGGCAACTTCCACAGCCAGCAATGCGCGGAACATCCCCGGCTCAATCCCTGCATTTTTGAATACGTCTATTTCGCCCGCCCCGATTCGGTCATGGACGGCATTTCGGTTTATGCCACGCGCCTGTTCATGGGCGAGTTTCTGGCGGAAAAGATTCGCCGCGAGTGGCCGGATCACGACATCGACGTGGTGATCCCGATTCCGGATTCCAGCCGCCCCAGCGCATTGCAGTTGGCCAATCATCTGGGTATCCCGTTCCGCGAAGGATTCGTCAAGAACCGCTATATCGGCCGCACCTTCATCATGCCGGGACAGACCATGCGCAAGAAATCCGTGCGCCAGAAACTGAACGCCATCGGCATCGAATTCAAGGGCAAGAACGTGCTGTTGGTGGACGACTCCATCGTGCGCGGCACGACCAGCCGCGAAATCGTGCAGATGGCGCGCGATGCGGGCGCGCGCAAGGTGTTCTTCGCCTCCGCCGCGCCGCCGGTGAAATTCCCCAACGTGTATGGCATCGACATGCCGACACGTCAGGAGTTGATCGCGACCGGCCGCAGCGATGAGCAGATCGGGCAGGAGATCGGTGCCGACCGCCTGATCTATCAGGATCTGGCCGATCTCAAAGCGGCAGTCAGCAAAGCCAATCCGGCACTGACCGTATTCGATGCGTCGTGTTTCGACGGCTGTTACATCACCGGCGACATTACGCCGGATTATCTGGATCGCGTCGAGGCGGCGCGCGGCGGCGAAAGCAAGGGAGCGGAACCGGATGAAGATCAAATGGAACTGGATCTGGTGATGAGTGAAACCTCCATGTAGGTTGACGGTTTGCGGCGGGAGATGCTACTTTCTGCCTGCGCCGATTTGAGGAACAGCTTGCGGGCGCATTACAAATACAGCTAAAGCGGGGGGAACCCGGTTTGGCGCTAAGCTTTCCGGGTTTTTTGTTTTGAGGAGCAATCATGTCGGATAAAAATTCTTATCAGCCGGAGACCTTGGCCGTGCGCGCGGGGAGCGAGCACAGCCAGTTCCACGAGCACAGCGAAGCGCTGTTCCTGACTTCAAGTTTCACTTTTGACAGCGCGCAACAGGCGGCGAAGCGCTTCATCGGCGAGGAGCCGGGCAACATCTATTCGCGCTTCACCAATCCCACCGTCACCATGTTCGAGCAGCGCCTGGCCGCACTGGAGGGGGCGGAGCAATGCGTGGCGACGGCGAGCGGCATGGCCGCGATTCTTTCGACCTGCATGGGGTTGTTGCAGGCGGGTGACCATGTGGTCGCGTCGCAAAGCATCTTCGGCTCGACGGTGAACATGTTTAACAATGTGTTCAAAAAATTCGGCGTGGAGACGACCTTCGTTTCCGCCACCGATCCCGCGCAATGGCAAGCGGCGGCGCGCCCGAACACCAAACTGTTTTTTCTGGAGACACCGTCCAATCCGCTCACCGAGATTTCCGACATTGCGGCGATTGCCGCCATCGCGAAGCAATGCGGCGCGCTGCTGGCGGTGGACAATTGTTTCTGCACGCCGATCCTGCAACGGCCGCTGGAATTCGGTGCGGACATCATCATCCATTCCGCCACCAAGTACATCGACGGGCAAGGGCGCGTGCTGGGCGGTGCGGTGCTGGGCAGCAAAAAACTGATGGAGCCGGTATATGGTTTCCTGCGCACCACCGGGCCGACCATGAGCGCGTTCAATGCGTGGGTGTTCCTGAAAGGCCTGGAAACGCTGAAGTTGCGCATGGATGCGCACAGCGCCAACGCCTTGCAACTGGCGCAATGGCTGGAGGGCCAGACCAATGTGGCGCGCGTGTTCTATCCCGGTCTGCCATCCCATCCGCAGCATCAACTGGCGCTGAAACAGCAGAAGACCGGCGGCGGCATCGTGGCATTTGAGGTAAAGGGCGGCAGGGACGTTGCCTGGCGCGTGATCGACAACACACAGATGCTGTCCATCACGGCGAATCTGGGCGACACCAAGACCACCATCACCCATCCGGCGACCACCACCCATGCGCGTATCTCGCCGGAAGCACGCGCGGCGGCGGGCATCACGGACGGTCTGATCCGTATCGCGGTCGGGCTGGAAGCGGTGGTGGATATCCAGAACGACTTGGCGCGGGGGTTGTGAGGTCGTGATGGAAAGGCAAATTATTCACGCGGAGGCGCGGAGGTCGTGGAGTAATCCGCTGTTGGCGGGTGCGGTTTTTCTCCGGATATCCGCGCCTCCGCGTGAAATTTTTTGTTTCCGGTTTGATTTTTCGTGATGGATGTCTTGGCTGCACAGGTTGGCGGCGCGCTCAAGGCGCATGGGCTGATGCTGGCGACGGCGGAATCGTGCACCGGCGGCGGGGTGGCGCAGGCGGTTACCACGATTGCCGGCAGTTCGGCCTGGTTCGAGCGCGGATTCGTGACCTATTCCAATCAGTCGAAACAGCAAATGTTGGGCGTGGCGGAAGCGACGTTGATCGGCCATGGTGCAGTGTCGGAAGCGACCGTGCGCGCGATGGCGGCCGGCGCGCTGGATAACAGTGCAGCGCAGGTGGCCGTGGCGGTGAGTGGCATCGCCGGGCCGGACGGCGGCACACCGGACAAGCCGGTGGGCACGGTCTGGTTCGCCTGGGGAATCAAGCACGGCGCGACGTTTGCGCATTGGCATCGCTTGCCCGGCAACCGCGCCGAAGTGCGCGCGCAGGCGGTGCGGATTGCGCTGCAGGGGGTGTTGGCGCTCTTGCAGCAGACAACCGCCAGCGCCTAACGGGCACCTCTAATAATCCAAATTTCGTCGCAATACAGCGTTGCTCTCAAAAAATTACTCCTTACATATCATGCATATGCTGCGTCGCAATTTTTTGCTCGCGCCTTGTCTTGCTTAAAACTTTGAATTGTTAGAGGCACCCTGAAATCATTCAAGAACGAACGTTCTGTACAACTCCAAATTGCTGTGCCACAATCTGCCACCATTTTTTGAAAGGGATCACCATGGATGACAACAAAAGCAAGGCGCTCGCGGCGGCATTGAGCCAGATTGAAAAACAGTTCGGCAAAGGCTCGATCATGCGCCTGGCTGAAGGTGCGGTAATCAAGGATATCGAGGTGGTATCCACCGGTTCGCTGGGTCTGGATATCGCGTTGGGCGTTGGCGGCTTGCCGCGCGGTCGCGTGATCGAGATCTACGGTCCGGAGTCCTCCGGCAAAACCACGCTGACCCTGCAAGTCATCGCCGAGATGCAAAAGCTGGGCGGCACGGCGGCCTTCATCGATGCGGAGCATGCGCTTGATCCGCAGTACGCGCAAAAGCTGGGGGTGAAGGTGGAAGAGCTGTTGATCTCGCAGCCGGACAATGGCGAGCAGGCGCTGGAGATCGTCGATATGCTGGTGCGCTCAGGCTCGGTGGATATCGTCGTGATCGACTCCGTTGCCGCACTGACACCGAAGGCGGAAATCGAAGGCGAGATGGGCGATGCGCAGATGGGTTTGCATGCGCGCCTGATGTCGCAAGCCCTGCGCAAACTGACCGCCAATATCAATCGCTCCAAGACCATGGTCATCTTCATCAACCAGATCCGCATGAAGATCGGCGTCATGTTCGGCAACCCGGAAACCACCACCGGCGGCAATGCGCTCAAGTTTTACGCTTCCGTGCGCCTCGACATTCGCCGCACCGGCGCGATCAAAAAAGGCGATGAAGTCATCGGCAACGAGACGCGTGTCAAAGTGGTCAAGAACAAGGTCGCACCGCCGTTCAAGGAGGCTCACTTCGATATCCTTTACGGAGAAGGCATCTCGCGCGAAGGCGAGATCGTCGAGCTGGGCGTGCAGAACAAGATTGTCGAGAAATCGGGTGCCTGGTATGCCTACAACGGCGAGAAAATCGGCCAGGGCAAAGATAACGCCCGCGAATTCCTGAGGAGCAATCCGGCGCTTGCGGTCGAGATCGAAAACAAGGTGCGTGCGGCGCTGGGCGTCGCGCCTGTGGGTGCCGGTGAAGTCGCAGCGGAAGCCTGAATTAAGCTTGCGCGTTCGCGCCATGCGCTACCTGGCGCGGCGCGAGCATAGCCGGGCCGAATTGCACAGCAAGCTGTTGCCGCACGTGCAGGAAGGCGAAGACCTGGATGCCGTGCTGGACGAACTGGAAAAACGTGACTGGCTGTCCGATGCGCGTGCCAGCGCGCAATGGGTGCATGCCAAGCGCAGTCGTTTTGGTATCCAGCGCATCACGCATGAATTGCGCCAACGCGGCATTGCAGAAGCGTTGATCGGCGCCGCCTTGCCCGCATTGAAAGAATCCGAACTGGATGCGGCGCGCGAGGTGTGGCAAAGGAAGTACGGTGTTGCACCGCAAGACGCAAAAGAAAAAACCAGGCAGATGCGCTTCCTGCAATCGCGGGGATTTTCCATCGAAGTGATCCTTAAAGTACTGAAATCCGCCGGTGTCAGGCCGGCGGACGAGGACTGATACGCCATGCCCTAACCGCCGGTCAAATGGTATGATTCGCGCCGTGAAGCCGCCCGCCGGGCGGCGTGTTTATTGAACAATCGCGTTGATCGGTGACCAGATGAAAAGCAGTGAGATCCGCCAGAAGTTTCTGGATTTTTTCGCCTCCAAAGGGCATACCGTTGTACCGAGCAGTTCGCTGGTGCCGCACGAAGATCCGACGCTGCTGTTCACCAACGCGGGCATGAACCAGTTCAAGGATGTGTTCCTCGGTTTCGACAAGCGCCCCTATACCCGTGCCGCCTCTTCGCAAAAATGCGTGCGCGCCGGCGGCAAGCACAACGACCTGGAGAACGTCGGCTATACCGCGCGCCACCACACCTTTTTTGAAATGCTGGGCAACTTCAGTTTCGGCGATTACTTCAAGCGTGACGCCATCAACTACGCATGGGAGCTGCTGACCGTCGTATTCAAACTGCCTAAAGACAAGCTCTACGTTACCGTGTATGCCGAGGACGACGAGGCATACAACATCTGGACCAAAGAGGTCGGTCTGGCAGCGGATCGCGTGATCCGCATCGGCGACAATAAGGGTTCGCGCTATGCGTCGGACAACTTCTGGATGATGGGCGACACCGGCCCCTGCGGCCCCTGTACCGAAATCTTCTACGACCACGGCGAACATATCCCCGGCGGCCTGCCCGGCACCCCCGAAGAAGACGGCGACCGCTACATCGAAATCTGGAACAACGTGTTCATGCAGTACAACCGCGACGAGGCCGGCGTGATGCACCCGCTACCCAAGCCCTCGGTCGATACCGGCATGGGGCTGGAGCGCATCTCGGCGGTGCTGCAGGGCGTGCATGCCAACTACGAGATCGACCTGTTTCAGGCGCTGATCAAAGCCGCCGCGCGCGAGACGCATTGCGCCGATCTGGATTCGCCTTCGCTCAAAGTATTGGCCGACCACATCCGCGCCTGCTCGTTCCTCATCGCCGACGGTGTGATCCCCGGCAACGAAGGCCGCGGCTACGTGCTGCGCCGCATCATCCGCCGCGCCATTCGCCACGGCTACAAGCTGGGCACGCGTGATGCATTCTTCTACAGGATGGTGCCCGATCTGGTGGAACAGATGGGCAGTGCCTACCCGGAACTGGTCGCCGAACAAGTGCGCGTCAAGGGCATACTCAAACTGGAGGAAGAGCGTTTCTTTGCAACTTTATCAAGTGGCATGGAAATTCTGGAGTTGGCTCTGAATTTTGCACAAGTAAAACTACTTGAGCCAAACTTGAAGCTTGAGGGGCTGGTAACCAGATCAAGTAACCTAAAGTTCTACTCTTTCCTTGATAAGAATAATGTTTCGCAAAAAGCAGTAGTGCTGCTTGACCATGCTCCAGCAGAAGAAGAGATTGAACATTTTGCGAAAGCTATTGATGAATATAAGGCTGTAGAAGTCTTGGAAAGGAATTGGAGTGGGTTAGTGCTGCCAGGGCATGTCGCATTTAAATTGCATGACACCTTCGGTTTTCCGCTCGACCTTACTGCTGATGTGTGCCGTGAGCATGGTGTGAAAGTAGATGAGGTGGGATTTAATGTAGCGATGGCGCGGCAGAAGGAGCAGGCGCGCGCGGCAGGCAAATTCAAGATGGCGGCAAATCTGGAATACGCTGGAAAAACCACCACTTTCCACGGTTACGACACGCTGGAGCACAAGGGCAATATCCTTGCGCTGTACAAGGACGGCACAGCGGTCAACGAACTGCATGAAGGCGACAGCGGCGTGGTGGTGCTGGATGACACCCCGTTCTACGCCGAGTCCGGCGGACAGGTCGGCGACAGGGGCGAGCTGCGCAGCTCGCACGGCATCTTCGACGTGGAAGACACGCAGAAAATTCAGGCGACGGTGTTCGGTCATCACGGTGTGGTTAAGACGGGCAAACTGGCTGTGGGTAACGGTGTTGTCGCGAAAGTGGATGTTGCTGCGCGCAGTCGCACCATGCGCAATCACTCGGCAACGCACTTGATGCACAAAGCCTTGCGCGAAACGCTGGGCGAGCATGTGCACCAAAAAGGTTCGCAGGTGGATGCCGACAAGACGCGTTTCGACTTTGTGCACACGCAGCCGATGACGGATGCCGAGATACGCAAGGTGGAAGGTATCGTCAACGCGGAGATTCTGGCGAATGCCGACTGTCAGTCGCGCGTGATGGATATCGAGTCCGCGCAAAAGACCGGCGCGATGATGCTGTTCGGCGAAAAATATGGCGATGAAGTGCGGGTGATCGACATCGGCTCGTCGCGCGAACTGTGCGGCGGTACGCACGTGAGGCGCACGGGTGACATCGGCCTGTTCAAGATCGTCGCCGAGAGCGGGGTGGCTGCCGGCATCCGGCGTGTGGAAGCGGTCACCGGCGAAGGCGCACTGGCGCTGGTGCAACAGCAGGAACAGCAGTTGCAGCAAGTCGCCGATGCAGTGAAGGTTCAGCCGCAAGAGGCGGCGGCACGCGTCACGCAGATTCTCGACAACGTGAAGGCGCTGGAAAAAGAACTCGCGGCCTTGAAGTCCCGGCTTGCTTCCGCACAGGGCGATGAGCTTGTCGCGCAGGCACAAGACTGTAATGGCGTAAAGGTGCTGGCCACCAGGTTGGACGATGCAGACGTGGCGTCTCTGCGCGAGACCCTGGACAAGCTGCGCGACAAACTCAAGACTGCCGTGATTGTGCTGGCCGCCGTGAGCGAGGGCAAAGTGAGCCTGATCGCGGGGGTGACGCCTGATGTCACCAGCAAAGTCAAGGCGGGCGAACTGGTCAACTTTGTGGCGCAACAGGTTGGTGGCAAAGGTGGCGGTCGCCCGGACATGGCGCAGGCGGGCGGTACTCAGCCGGAGCATCTGGTAAATGCGCTAGCATCTGTTCCTGGTTGGGTGAAGGCTAAATTGTAGTTTGGTGAGTCAGGGCGTGCATGTCGCGCCCGCACCAGAGCAGCTACGCCGCCACCGTGGCGCGACCGCTACCCATCCATGGCGCAAGCGGGCGGTACGCAACCGGAACACTTGGCGGCAGCGCTGGCCTTCGTTGAAAGTTGGGTAAAAGGCAAACTGTGAAAGAAACAACCCGGAATTCACCTTCTATTTCGGTGATGGGCTGGGGCGTAGCAGGATAAAGTAGCGCTCGACCATGCATCGAATCAGCCGGGGGATAGCTTAAAAGTGGTGGCTGGAATCTTTTGCTAAAGGAAAGAAGCGATGCTGAGGCAGTCCGGCGATACGATCTTGCTGGTAGAGGACGAAGAGCCTGCGATCCTGTTGGTGCAGCAGGCGGTGGCCAGTTGTCCGGGGAATCTGTACCTGGCGGTGGTGCCGGACAGTGTCTCGGCGCTCGATTGGCTGTCCGCGGAAACGGCGCGGGATCATCCGCTGCCGCGCTTGATCCTGATCGATTTGAAATTGCCCAAGCTGATCGGTTTGGCCGTATTGCGCACACTGCGCATGGATCAACGCTTGCAACATGTTCCTGTCATCGTTTATTCGCAAAGCCATGAACCTTCGGATGTGGTGCTGGCCTACCAGATTGGCGCGAACAGTTTTGTCAAAAAACCGCAGACGTTGGCCGATTTCAACCAGTTGATGCAGGAGTTGCTGGCCCTGGGCTGGTTGAGCGAGTCGGGTCTCGGCAAGACTTTGTCGCAAAGCGTCAGCACATGATGGTGTTGCGCGCACTGTTCGTTACCACGCCCAAGGCTGATGCCGAGCTGGTGATGGATGCGCTACGCCAACAAGGTCATCACCTCGAGGCGCGCCACGCCAACAATCAGCAAGCATTTGAGAAGTGCCTGCGCGAGTCAATTCAGGTGATATTTATCTCGCCTGCCGCGCCGCTCCCCGTCGAACACCTCATCGCTACCCTGCGCGCAAAAGAGCTGGACATTCCGTGCATTGTTCTACTGCGGGATACCGCACAAATGACGTTGACCGAGGCGGTGCGCATGGGCGCCCAGGATTGCGTGCCGTTGCTCGACAGCCAGCGCCTGGTCCCCACGGTCGAACGTGAAATCGTGGCGGCCGCCTTGCGCTATAACATGCGCGAACAGATCGTCACCGATCATCTGTTGCAGGAAATCGAC
>Ga0210026_1003283_pt1 | contig 12642 bp, 14 predicted proteins | sample CryGeymeta201509_FD_183977 | JGI IMG/M metagenome (GOLD analysis project Ga0210026, IMG submission 183977) | Groundwater microbial communities from Crystal Geyser aquifers in Utah, USA - Crystal Geyser metaG 2015-09 (SPAdes) (version 2) | ecosystem: Environmental > Aquatic > Deep subsurface >... | reverse complement strand
TCGCGCTCATCAAAATCCTTGGCAAGCAGTTCCAGACCCGAGTCGCGATCAAGTCCCAGTGTCAGTTGTGTCAAATCGTTTGAGCCGATGGAGAAGCCGTCAAAATATTGCAGGAACTCCTTGGCCAGAATTGCGTTGCTGGGAATTTCGCACATCATGATCAATTTCAGATCATCCACACCGCGCTTGAGCCCTTGTTGCGCCAGCAATTCGGTCACTTTTTGGGCCTGGCCCAGGGTGCGCACAAACGGTACCATCACCTGCACATTGGTCAAGCCCATGTCGTTGCGCACGCGCTTGAGCGCTTCGCATTCCATGGCAAACGCCTCACCAAAGTCGTCGCTGATGTAGCGCGCGGCACCGCGGAAACCCAGCATGGGGTTTTCTTCTTCAGGCTCGTAACGGCTGCCGCCAATGAGCTTGCGGTATTCGTTGCTCTTGAAGTCCGACAGGCGAACAATCACTGGCTTGGGCCAGAAGGCCGCAGCAATGGTAGCCACGCCCTCTGCCACTTTGTCCACATAGAAAGCACGTGGCGAAGCGTGACCGCGTGCCACCGACTCCACCGCCTTTTTCAGGTCAGAGTCGATGTTGGGGTAATCAAGAATGGCCTTGGGGTGCACGCCAATGTTGTTGTTGATGATGAACTCCAGCCGTGCCAGGCCCACACCTGCGCCAGGCAACTGGCAGAAATCGAAGGCCAGTTGCGGGTTGCCCACATTCATCATGATCTTGGTAGCGATCTCGGGCATGTGGCCACGCTGCACCTCCGTAACTTCTGTTTCCAGCAAGCCGTCATAAATGAAGCCTGTATCGCCTTCGGCGCAACTGACCGTAACCAGCATGCCGTCCTTGAGAACCCGGTCAGCATGGCCGCAACCTACCACCGCGGGAATCCCCAACTCGCGCGCAATGATGGCGGCGTGGCAGGTGCGACCACCGCGGTTCGTGACGATGGCCGAGGCGCGCTTCATGACTGGCTCCCAATTGGGATCGGTCATGTCGGTCACCAACACGTCGCCGGCTTGCACCCGGTCCATCTCGCTGATGTTGTGCACTACCTTGACCGGGCCGGTACCAATTTTTTGCCCAATGGCGCGGCCTTCTACCAACACGGCGCCCTTGCCCATGAGTTTGTAGCGGTGCTCAACCTTGCCAGCCGCCTGGCTCTTGACGGTCTCAGGGCGCGCCTGAAGGATGTACAACTCGCCGTCAATGCCGTCCTTGCCCCATTCGATGTCCATCGGACGGCCGTAATGCTCTTCGATCACCACGGCGTAAGCAGCGAGTTTTTGCACATCGGCGTCGGTCAGCGAATAGCGGTTGCGCAGCTCGGTGGGCACATCGGTTGTCTTGACCAAGTGACCGTTAACGGCTTTTTCTTCGGGTGTGGAAAACTGCATCTGGATCAGCTTGGAGCCCAGGCTGCGGCGGATCAGCGCCAGCTTGCCGGCCTTGAGCATCGGCTTGTGCACATAAAACTCGTCCGGATTCACGGCGCCCTGCACCACTGTTTCACCCAACCCGTAGCTCGACGTGATGAACACGACCTGGTCGAAACCGGATTCGGTGTCCAGGGTGAACATGACGCCGGCGGCGCCCAAGTCGGAGCGCACCATGCGCTGCACACCAGCGCTCAGTGCCACATGCTCGTGGGCAAAGCCCTTGTGCACACGGTAGCTGATGGCGCGGTCGTTGTAGAGCGAAGCAAACACCTCGCGCATTTTGTGCAGGATTTCATCAATACCCGTCACATTCAAGAAGGTTTCCTGCTGGCCGGCAAATGAGGCATCTGGCAAGTCTTCAGCGGTGGCCGATGAACGCACGGCAAAAGATGCCTTGTCGTTGTCGCCACACAAAGTAATAAACGCTTGGCGGATTTCTTTCTCAAGATCGGCGGGGAACGGCTGCGACTCGATCATGGCCCGAATATCGGCGCCGGCTACAGCCAGCGCATTCACGTCTTCGGTATCCAATGTGCTCAGACGGGCGTTGATCTTTTCGGTGAGGCCATCAAAAGCCAGGAATTCGCGAAACGCGTGCGCCGTGGTGGCAAAGCCGGTGGGCACCTTCACGCCGGTGGGCAAATTAGAGATCATTTCGCCCAAACTGGCGTTCTTGCCACCCACCGAATCAACGTCGGTCATTCGCAAATCTTCAAAGGGAACGACCAGGGCGGTCGCTGCAAATCGTGCGGTCATAAAAAACTCCAGAAGTTAAAAAACCGGTGTGTATGACGTGCAGTTAAAGCTGCACCTCATGGCGAGGCAAACGCATCTGCTTGTTGCGTGACTTGTCGAAACGTTTTACGCTCTGGGAATTTGGTCTGATAATTATTGTAGGCTCTGACTTGCCCGAAAATTTACCCAAATATTCTCTCAATATGCCCAATCGCACCGTATTTTTTGTCTCCGATGGCACCGGCATCACCGCTGAAACCTTTGGCCACGCCATCCTGAACCAGTTCGAGGTTGACTTTCGACGGGTTCGATTACCATTTACCGACACGGTCGACAAAGCGCATCAGGCGGTGCGTCAGATCAACCAGGCCAGCGCTTTGGAGGGCAAAAAATCATTGGTTTTCACCACGCTGGCCAACGAAGAAGTCATGGAGGTGATCAGCCAGGGCTGTCACGGTATGCTGATGGACATGTTCGACACCTTTGTTCACCCGCTCGAGCAGGAACTCGGCATCAGGTCCAATCACCGCATTGGTCGCTTCAGCGACGCCAGCAAAAGCAAGCAATACCAATCACGCATTGATGCCATCAATTTTTCGCTCGACCATGACGATGGCCAATCGCACCGCGACCTGGAGAGCTCCGACGTGATTTTGGTGGGTGTCAGCCGCAGCGGCAAAACACCCACTTCGCTCTATCTGGCGATGCAATATGGCCTGAAAGCATCAAACTACCCGCTGATTCCGGAAGATTTTGAGCGCCAGGATCTACCGCCAGCGCTCAAGCCACATCATAAAAAACTGTTCGGACTGACCATTCAACCCGAACGTTTGAGCGAAATCCGCAACGAGCGACGGCCCAATTCCAAATACGCCTCGCTGCAAAACTGTCGCCACGAGGTCAGGGAAGCCGAGGCCATGATGCGCCGCTCAGGCATCAAATGGTTGTCCACCACGACCAAGTCCATTGAAGAAATTGCGACGACCATCCTACAGGAACTGCGCATCGAACACTCGGCTTATTGAAGACCCAGCGCGGCAATGCCGGCGCGCGCCACTTGCGCATCTTCGGTCGATTTCACGCCGCTGACGCCAATGGCACCCAGGCAGTGGCCGTCCTTCATGATCGGCACGCCGCCTTCGAGCATGCCGGACAAGGCGGGCACGCTCAAAAATGAGCTTCTGCCGCCATTGATTTGATCCTCGTAAACTTTGCTTTCGCGACGGCCAAGCGCTGCCGTGTGCGCTTTGGCAGGTGCAATGTGCGCCGACAGGGCGGCAGCGCCATCGAGCCGCTGCAACCACAGCAGATGGCCGCCGTCGTCCACCACGGCAATCGTCACCGGCCAGTTGTTTTTGAGAGCTTCGGCCTCGGCCGCTGCAGCCATGCGTTTGAGGTCGAAAAGTTCGAGGGTTGGTTTGCTTTGCATGATTTTGTCCACTGTAAATGAGTCAGTAAAGCATAACCCGGCCAGGCCGCCGATTTGCCTGCATGACGGGTGAAAGTATCCTCACGAAAAGTAGGAACACGACCCAAGTTGATTTCCTGGAGTTACGGTTTGCACCATAGAATAAAGACCGTTGTTTCACAGTAACCCATGTAAGGAGATTGAACATGACTGAAAACGTCCATTCCATTGAACGTAGCCATGGCTTTGGCGCCCTGGCGCAAGAGCGCAACAAAGTCCTGCGCAACACCTACTGGCTATTGGCCATGAGCCTGATCCCGACTGTGTTGGGCGCATGGGTTGGTGTTGCCAGCGGCATCACCCAGTCGCTGAGTGGCGGCATAGGCCTGATCGTGTTTCTGGGCGGTGCCTTTGGCTTTATTTTTGCCATCGAAAAAACCAAAAATTCGGCTGCCGGCGTGCCGGTGCTGCTGGGCTTTACCTTCTTCATGGGTCTCATGCTGTCACGCATGATTGCCATGGTGCTCGGTTTCAAAAACGGCCCTGACCTGATCATGACGGCCTTTGGCGGCACCGCCGGTGTCTTCTTTGTAATGGCCAGCCTGTCCAGCGTCATCAAGCGCGACCTCTCGGGCATGGGCAAGTGGCTGTTTGTGGGTGCGCTGGCCATTATCGTCGGCGGCATCATCAACGTATTTGTCGGCTCGACGGCCGGCATGATGGCCATTTCGGTGGCGGCCATTGGCGTCTTTAGCGCCTACATGCTGTATGACTTGAAACGCATTGTGGACGGCGGAGAAACCAACTACATCAGCGCTACGCTGGCACTTTACCTTGACATCATCAACGTGTTCCAAAGCTTGTTGATGCTGCTGGGCATCTTTGGTGGCGAGCGCGACTAAAGAGCGTAAACCTCATAAAAGGGTGCTTCGGACCCTTTTTTTGAGGTGGGGTTTTGCTGTTCACCCAAGAAGCATTGAACAACCAACGCAGGCAAGTGTTTCGAATGCTTGGCAATTGACTCCAAAATGCCCTTATGTATAGCTCTGCATAATGGACTCTATGTATAAAGACCCGTTGCCGCCGGCCACGATAGCCAGCTTGCGGGTTGCCCAACTTGTTGTCTGTGACAAGCCGTTTGTGGCGGACTTTGATATGCACTTTGGAGCCATTGCGGATTTGTATTTGCGACTGCTGGGGTGAGCGCGACCAAAAGACAGTGGATTTCGACTTCGAATTATTTCATCAAATACAATTCAACCCGATCTGTTGTCCAAGCTGCAACGACTGTGCCGAAAAAGTCAGCATCTTCCGTCCATACCGGGCAGCCAATGGTCATGGCGCAGGCCAGTACCGGCCAATCATCAGCGTCACGGATGGCAATACGCTGCAAAGCTTGTCGTTGAACCCCCGCATAAATTTCAAACTCAAACGGTTGAACCATCGACTCAAGGACATCCAGCACAGCCATGGCTAGCATGGTTATTGATACCGCGCTTGGTCAATAGCTCTGGCAAATACTTTCTTGCATCTTCATAAGCAATGTCTGGTGCGAAAAACTTCACGGATTCAGAATATTCAAGAATCAGCTCACGTACTCGCCTTCCCAACACCGCTCTGATCAGGATGTTGGCATCCAGGACGATCGCTTTGGGACTCATGCCATCGAAACCTTGGTTTTTTTAGCAGTTTGCAACTTTTTGCGTGCTGTTTTGAACTCGGAGACGACCGCCTCGACATCCATATTCCGCGCTGCAAGTAACTTGTCAAGGGTCTTACCGGCCTTTTTCAGCGCCGCGATATCAGCCTGAGGTTGACCTTGGGTTGGGATGAAGTACCCCACTGTTTGACCATGACGTGTCAGCGCCACAGGGGTGCTGGCAGCAATGAATTCCGCCATGCCAGCGCGGAACTCTCGAATACCGACTTTTGTAGCTTCCATAGTGGTGACCTCTATTGATACAAATTTTGTAAATCTAAGTGTACACAATTTTCCGTCTCGACGACTTTGCCCAGTAGCCTCTTCGTTTTTGCTGCTTATAACTGTTCATCATGGTTGACTCTACCCGGCCATTGGCGGGTGCAGTAACTTTTGAAGTCCACACCACGTTGGAACCGGTCAGGCTATTGGAATGAATGTCGGGTCTGGAGCGAGCATTTCGGACAGACCTTTGTCAGGAACCGCGCTGACGACTAATTGTTAAAAGCTGTTCGATGATGAGCATCAAAAAGTTGCGTTCACAAAGTTTGCGCCAACAACAGCGCAAAACCCGGCAAGTGAATTTGTTAGCCGACGTAATCAAAGACCGCAATACTTTCGACATGGGCGGTGTGCGGAAACATGTTGACCACGCCCGCACCGCTACAGCGGTAGCCGGCCTGGTGCACCAGCAGGTCCGCGTCGCGGGCCAGCGTTGCCGGGTTGCAGCTCACGTACACAATGCGTTTGGGCGGGTGCCAGCTTTGCAAGCCGGGCGTGGCCGGTTCTTCTGAAAGCCCCAGCTTTTCCTGATGCAACACGGCCAGCGCACGCACCAGGGCAAAGGCGCCCTCGCGAGGCGGGTCCACCAGCCACTTGTCGGCAATGCCATCCTGGATCAGCATGTCAGGCGTGATTTCAAACAAATTTCTGGCAACAAATTCAGTTGCAGCCAAAGGTCTTTTCGATGCGGTTGAAGCCTTATTTTTGAGGTAGTTTTCACGCGATCTGGCCACCAGTGTTTCGCTGCCCTCGATGCCCAGCACCTCGCGCGCCTGGGTCGCCAGCGGCAAGGTGAAATTGCCCAGACCGCAAAACCAGTCAATCACCCGCTCGTCTGGCCTGGCATCGAGCAGCCGCAAGGCGCGCGACACCAGCACCCGGTTGATGTGCGGGTTGACCTGGGTGAAATCGGTCGGTTTGAACGGCATGGTGATGCCAAATTCGGGCAAGGCGTAACTCAACGCGTCGCCACCTTCGTCGAGCAAACACACGGTTTCTGGCCCCTTGGACTGTAGCCACCACTGCACACCCGCATGCTGCACGGCAAAGCTGCGCAGCATGGCCAGGTCAGCATCGCTCAACGGTTCCAAATGGCGCAACACCAGAGCCGTCACGCTGTCGCCGCAGGCCAATTCAATTTGCGGACAACTCTCTGCCGCTTCGAGCAGGCGATCAGCGCGCGCAAGGGCATCAACAGGGCCGACACGTGTGGCGGCAGGATGGGACACACCTGCATGTCGGCCACATAACGGCTTTTGCGCTCATGAAAACCCACCAGCACCGTGCCTTTTTTGCGCACAAAGCGCACCGACAAACGCGCCCGGTAGCGGTAGCCCCAGGCCGGACCTTCGATCGGCCGATAAATGGTCTCGGGCTTGACCTTGCCCAGATGCCAAAGGTTGTCTTCCAGCACGCGCTGCTTGACCGCCACCTGCGCCGCCACGTGCAAATGCTGCATCTTGCAGCCGCCACACGAGCCCTGGTGCAAACCAAAATGCGGGCAGTGCGGTTCCACCCGTTGCGCAGATTCCCGATGCACGGCGGTGAGCGTGCCCTGCTCCCAGTTGTGCTTGGTGCGGTTGATGTTGGCGCTCACCCATTCAAATGGCAGCGCGCCATCAATGAATACCACTTTGCCGTCCGCTTTGTGGGCAACGCCCTGCGCCTCCATGCCAAGCGACTCCACTAATAACCAATCGGCTGGCATGGCAGCTTTGGCGTCTGCAGGGGCAATCGGTTCAGTCATTGAAATCAAATTTTGAAATGGCCTGGGCAGTTTGCCAGGCAAGGGACAGCGGCTTTAACGTGCAGGCAGGTATTTGGCAGGGTCAACCGGTTTGCCCTGACGTCGAACTTCAAAGTGCAATTTGACGCGGTCCGCATCACTGCTTCCCATGGCGGCAATTTTTTGTCCCTTGAGCACCGCCTGGTCTTCCTTCACCAACAGGGTCTGGTTGTGGGCATAGGCTGTGAGGTAGACATTGTTGTGTTTCAGGATGATCAGGTTGCCATAGCCGCGCAAACCGGCACCCACGTACACCACGCGGCCATCGGCAGCTGCCACCACGGGGTCGCCCGCTGAGCCGCCAATGTCCATGCCCTTGTTCTTGACCTCGTCAAAACCGGCCAGCACAACGCCATTGGCGGGCCATATCCAGTTGATGTCCGTGTCATTTGCCGGTGCCGACTTGGGGCTGGCCTCCACTGGGGGAACTGCCGCAGACGCCGCAGCGGCTGGCTTGGTCAGGCTGCCAGCGCTTACCGTCGGTTTGGTCACAGGCTGAACCACCACCTCGTGGTTCACCGGCGGCACCACGCGCAAAACCTGATCCACTTCTATGCGGTTGGGATCTTGCAGTTGGCTCCACAGGGCTATATCGCCCGGGCTCTGTCCATGTTCAAGGGCAATACGTGTCAGCGTATCGCCAGGCTTGACGGTGTAGTAGCCCGGCTTACCCGCATTTTCGAAACCCTGCGGTAGCACGACGATTGCTTCAGAGCCAACAGGCGTGCTGCTCGTTGGCATGCGCTCCTCCACCGGTGCCCGGTTGACGGTTCTGGTGCCGCAAGCCACCAAAGTCAATAGCACACATGTCGAAGCCAAGGACAAACCCAACCATCTTTTCAAACCCGTCATATCAATTCCCATCATGCAATCCCTGATTTTAAGGGGACAAAGAAAACGCCCTCCATCACGGTCTGAACCACCCCTTGTTCTGTTTTGTCGATCACCATCAACACCTGTTTGCCCGCGCTTGAAGCACCCGCAGACACCGGCGCCACCAGCCTGCCGCCCACGGCCAACTGGTCGATCCAGGCTTGGGGCACGGCCTCGCCGCCAGCCGCCGCGATGATGCCCGCGTAGGGCGCACCCCTGGCATACCCCGGCATGCCGTCGCCAAACAACAAGTGCACATTGGCCAGGCGCAAATGGCGCAGGTTGTCGCGCGCCTTGTCGTGCAGCCCACGCAGGCGCTCGATCGAATACACCTCGGTGCACAGCGAACTCAGCAGCGCAGCCTGGTAGCCGCAGCCGGTGCCAATTTCCAGCACACGCCCCAAGCGCCCAGGGCGGCCTTGGTACAGCAGCTCCAGCATCCGGCACACCACACCGGGCTTGGAGATGGTTTGCCCCAGGCCAATGGGCAAGCTGGTGTCTTCATAGGCCTGGTTGACCAGCGCGGTATCGACAAAACGGTGGCGCTCAATGCTGCCCATGGCTTGCAGCACGGCAGGATTAGTCAAGCCCTGTTGCGCCAGCTTGGCTACCATGCTTTGGCGCACTGCGCTTGAATCCAGGCCCACGCCATAAACCGGCTTGATAGTGGGCCGCTGGCTGGCAATCTGGCCGGCCAGGATGAAAGGCCGCACAGGGGCGACGGACGTGCTGTGCAACGCCAGTTTGGCCGGAAAACCGGGCCGCTGTCTGGCGCTGCTCGGGTTGGGTGACGTCATCAGTCCACCAGATCAGCCAGCTTGGCTGCCGTTTGCGCCCAGTAACTCAAATGGTCATGGTCGGTCAGATCGACCTTGAGCGGTGTCATGGCGATATGGCCCTGCGTTGTGGCATGAAAGTCGGTGCCCTCGGCCTCATCCTTGGCCGAACCCGCTGCGCCAATCCAGTACATGGTCTCGCCGCGCGGACTCATCTGCGTGATCACCTTCTCGGCAGAATGGCGCCGGCCCAGTCGGCACAGTTTCAAATGGCCCATCTCGGCCAGCGGCAGATTGGGAATGTTGACGTTAAGCAACCAGGGCGTGCTGCCAATCAGGTTCTGCTGGCCCATTTGCAGCACCAGGTCGCGCGCCTTGATGGCCGCCGCATCCAGATGGAGCCAGTCGCGCTCCACCTGGGAAAAGGCAATGGACGGGATGCCAAACAGGTAGCCTTCCATCGCTGCACCCACGGTACCCGAATAAATCGTGTCATCGCCCATGTTGGCGCCGTTATTGATGCCCGCCAGCACAAGATCAGGCCGGTAGTCTAGCAAGCCGGTCAAGGCGATGTGCACACAGTCGGCCGGGGTGCCGTTGACATAGCGAAAGCCATCGGCGACGTGCTGCACGTAAAGCGGCGTGTGCAGCGTGAGCGCGTTCGACTTGGCGCTGTTGTTGTGCTCAGGGGCCACCACTTCGACCGTGGCAAAGTCCTTGAGCGCTTCATACAGCGCCACAATGCCGGGTGCCCGAAAGCCGTCGTCGTTACAAATAAGAATTTTCATCATGGTACCCAATTAGACTCGAATTTTAGGGTGCCAAAGCTACCTGTATTGGCGTTTTGCGCGCGACCCCAGGCAGTCCTGTTGCACAATCCTGCCTCAAGCAAAAGGAGCTTTTCATGGGTGCTATTTTTTGGATTGTGCTGGCGCTGGTCGTGGTCTATGCCATCACCCTTTACAACAGCCTGGTGAATGTAAAGAACGCTGTGGCCAAGGCGTGGGCCAACATTGACGTGCTGCTCAAGCAGCGCCACGAAGAGCTGCCCAAGCTGGTGGACACCTGCAAGCAGTACATGCAATACGAACAAAGTACGCTGGAAAAGGTGATTCAGGCCCGCACCCATGTGGCAGCGGCGCAAAAATCGCACAACATGGGCGCGCTGGGCCTGGCCGAAGGCGCCTTGCGCAGCGGCTTGGGGCAGTTGTTTGCCCTGGCCGAGTCCTACCCTGAGCTCAAGGCCAACGAGCAGTTCTTGCATCTGCAGTCACGCATCAGCGGGCTCGAGAATGCCATTGCCGACCGGCGCGAGTTTTACAACGAGAGCGTCAACATCAACAACGTGGCCATCGAGCAGTTCCCAGGCAACCTGCTGGCCAGAATGTTCAACTTTACGGCTTTTGATTTGCTGAAATTTGCTGCCACCGAGTTGAAAGACACCGACATCGGCCAACGCTTCAAGCATTGAGCCATGCTGGTACGCGGTTTGCGCGGCTTGCAGCACCTTGGACTGAACCTGACTGGAGCGGTCAGCGCACTGTATGCTGTGTTGATGGTCGTGGCAGTGCAGTCAGGCGTTGGGCCGCTGGCGCGCTGGAGCCTGATTGGCATCGCGCTGCTGGCCGTGGTGGCCTGGCTGGCCAACCTGCGTCGCGCCCGGGCCATTGCCGAGTTGGCTACCTCGCGCATTAGTTCTGCCGCGCAGGGCTATGTCGAACTCGTGGGCCGCGCCAGTGTGGACCCGGAAAACCTCATTTTCACACCGCTCGGTGGCATTGCCTGCATCTGGTACCGCTACAGGCTGTACTCCAGGGACAACGCCAAGCGGGAGTGGCGCAAGATCGACAGCGGTGTCAGCAGCAGCACCTTTGACATCAGCGACCCAACGGGCGTGTGCACCGTAGACCCCGACCATGCCGAAGTGGTGGGTGCGAAACTACGCACCAGCTACCCGGGTAATGACAAGTTGGTCGAAGAATTGCTTTTTGGCGGTACCCCAATTTACGTGCTGGGTGACTTCTCTACCCTGGGTGGTGCCAGCATTGCCTTGAACCTTCGCGAAGACGTGGGCGCGCTGCTGACCCGTTGGAAGCAAGACCGCGTCAGTTTGCACCAGCGCTTCGACCTGGACCGCAACGGCAACCTTGACCTGCAAGAATGGGAACTGGCCCGCCAGTTGGCAACCCAAACGGTCGCGCGCCAGCACCGCGACATTCGCCAGCAACCCGGCGTTCACCTGCTGCGCGCACCCAAGGACGGGCGACTTTTTTTGATCTCTGCCCTGTCGCCCCAGGCGCTGCGCAATCATTTTTTACGCTGGAGCGCTTTTCATCTCACCATGGGAATGGCTGCCGTCGCCTACTGGCTGTATCTGGCCTGAATTGCAAGCGCTCTGGCAAGAGCCGAGTTGCCCTTTTAAAAAGGCCAACATTTGCGATGGCTCGGTTTGCAGCGCTTCAGTTGGATCATGCCGCCCAGCAACAGCCAAGAGCTGCACTCTGCCGGGTTGTCCGACGGCCAGCAGACGCTTGGCATCGTCAAACGGCACCATATCGTCGTCTTCACCATGTACCAGCAACACCGGGCAGCGCACGCGGGTCATGCTGTGGATCGGCGCAATATCGTCAAACCGCGCGCCAATGACGCGCTGCACATGGCGCAGCACATACCAGCCGACGCCAAAGTAGGGAATATGGTGTTGGGCCAGCAAGCGCCGCATCACCTCGTAGGGGTGGGCAAAAGCGCTGATGCTGACCACGGCCCGAATGTCGTCACGGCGAGTGGCGCTCAGCAGCGCGGCGCCAGCGCCAACCGAATGGCCGATCAGCGCCAGTCTGCTGGCGTCAACCCGACTTTGCACAGCCAGCCAGTCCAGACCTGCCTCAATGTCCTGCGCAAAGCGCGGCAGCGACGTAAAAGGCTCGTCGCCACTGGCGCCATGACAGCGCGCATCCAGCAGCAATACCGCAAAACCCGCGTCCAGTAAGGGCGCAACCGAGGGCAACATCATGCTGGCATTGGCACCCCAGCCATGCATCACCAGGATGGCGGGCGTTGGTGTTGGTGTTGGTGTTGTGCCAGGTACCGGCATGAACCAGGCAAACAGCTTTTTGCCATTGGGCCCGGGGATGTCAACGGGCTGGGCGGCCAGGCCGAGCGACTCGGGGCTGACCAATGCCGCCACCCGAGGCGCACGCAAACCTTTAAGAATCAGGGCGTGGGCAGCGGCGCGGGCGCCCCAAAAACCTGCGAGAGCAAGTCCCAAATCCATCCACACCAAATTGGCCGTTTGCCACACCGCCCTTGATCACTCGGGAATGATGAACTTGGATTCTTCGCGCAACTTGCCCGGGCTGTCCAGCGATTCGATGTTGAAGTGAATCTCATGCGAACCCGGTTTGTCGGCCTCTGGCGGCACCTGAACCCGCACCACCACCCAACGCGCCTCAGTGGAAGCAATGCTGACCGTGTCTTCCGTCATGATTTTGATACCAGTAAGCCCATCCACTGAAATTTTGTAGCGCTGATCAGCTTCAGTGGCATTCATCACCTGGATGCGGTAAACGTTCTCGACCTTGCCAGCCTCGACCACGCGCGCCATCACGCCACGATCGCGCTCCACGTCGGCCCTGAAA
>Ga0210026_1003277_pt1 | contig 12651 bp, 8 predicted proteins | sample CryGeymeta201509_FD_183977 | JGI IMG/M metagenome (GOLD analysis project Ga0210026, IMG submission 183977) | Groundwater microbial communities from Crystal Geyser aquifers in Utah, USA - Crystal Geyser metaG 2015-09 (SPAdes) (version 2) | ecosystem: Environmental > Aquatic > Deep subsurface >... | reverse complement strand
TTCCAGAGCATCACCCTTGTATTCCACCGCGACCGATTCTTCCGCTTCTTCCTGCTCGGGGTTATTGGCAAACACTTTGAGCAGATCGGTATCCAATACCAGACGTACGCCACGGTACTTCTCGTTGGACAGAATCGCGGTACGGTTAAATACCTGACGCAGTTCGGTACGCTCGGCCAGCATCACATTGCTGCCGTTTTTCGGGATCACGCGGCTGTAATCGGGAAATTTACCGTCCACCAGTTTCGAGGTGAAGGTGAAATTCTCAGTGCGCGCACGCAGATGGTTGGTGCTCAGCGACAGCGTGACGGATGATTCCGGATCGGTCAGCAGCTTAGCCATTTCCAACACGCCTTTGCGTGGCAGAATGATCTGCTGTGCGGTATCCGGGCCATTCATCGCCACCTGGCAGGTTGCCAGACGGTGGCCATCGGTCGATACAGTACGCAGACCGTTGGCGCTGACTTCAAACAACATGCCGTTAAGGTAGTAACGCACGTCCTGCTGGGCCATGGCGAAGCTGGTGCGGTCAATCACACGACGCAGGCTGCTTTGCTCCAGGGTGAAGGTCTGTTCACCGGCAATGTTATCCACATTGGGGAATTCGGTGGCAGGCAGAGTCGACAGAGTAAAGCGCGAACGGCCAGAGCGGACGTTAACGCGCTGCTCATCCTGTTCGATTTCAATCTGTGCACCATCGGGCAGTGAACGGCAGATATCCATCAGCTTTTTGGCCGGAACCGTGATCTCACCTTCCTGACCAACCTCGTCAAGGGTAACGCGGCCAACCAGTTCGACTTCCAGATCGGTGCCTGTCAGTGACAACTGCTGGCCCTTAACCTCCAGCAGTACGTTTGACAGTACTGGCAGAGTCTGGCGCTTTTCTACTACGCCGGCCACCAATTGCAGAGGACGAAGCAAGGCTTCCCTAGAGATAACGAATTTCATGGTTCTCCACTCAGGTCCTGGGCATGTTCATCGGATTGAACAGCGCCTGTGATTCTTGAAAACGGTCTTCCTGTAAAACACGGCATGATTACCGTTGTTTTACGTTGTCAGCGAGCGCAGCAGATTCTTATAGTCTTCGCGAATATCTGCGCTGGTTTCCTGTAATTCTTTGATCTTGCGGCACGCATGCAGAACGGTTGTGTGATCACGCCCACCAAAAGCGTCACCGATTTCCGGCAGGCTATGGTTGGTCAGTTCTTTGCTCAAAGCCATCGCCACCTGACGCGGACGGGCAATGGAGCGGGTGCGGCGCTTAGATAATAAATCAGACATCTTCATTTTGTAATACTCAGACACGATTCGCTGAATATTATCGATACTGACCTGTTTATCCTGCAGCGCGAGCAGATCTTTCAGAGATTCTTTAATAAACGGCAGGGTGATTTCACTGCCAGTAAAATGAGCATTGGCGACCACCCGTTTCAGTGCGCCTTCGAGCTCGCGCACGTTGGAACGGATCTTCTGCGCAATAAAGAAAGCGGCATCATCGGGCAGGTGCACACCGGTCTGCTCGGCTTTCTTCATTAAGATAGCAACACGGGTTTCCAGCTCCGGCGGTTCAACCGCCACGGTTAAACCCCAGCCAAAGCGGCTTTTCAGACGCTCTTCCAGGCCGTTGATCTCTTTCGGATAGCGGTCACAGGTCAGAATCATCTGCTGGCCGCCCTCAAGCAGCGCATTAAAGGTGTGGAAAAATTCTTCCTGCGAGCGCTCTTTACCGGCGAAAAACTGAATATCATCAATTAACAAAGCATCCAAACCCCGATAGAAGCGTTTGAATTCGTTAATGGCGTTCAGCTGCAGGGCTTTCACCATATCCTGCACAAAACGTTCGGAATGCACGTACAGCACTTTGGCATTCGGGTTTTTACTTTGCAGGTAGTTACCCACCGCGTGCATCAAGTGGGTTTTACCCAGGCCAACACCACCATATATAAAGAGGGGGTTGTAAGAGCCGCCGGCATTCTCTGCAACCTGGCGAGCCGCCGCATGGGCCAGCTGGTTCGATTTACCTTCCACAAAGGTTTTAAAGGTAAAGGTAGGATTCAGGAAACTCTGATGCTGAATGCCACCCTCAACCTGCACTTCACGCTTTGGACGACTGACCGCCGGAGCCGGCGCGGTAACCGGTGCATCACCATAAGAAGGATGACCACTAAAAGACGCCGCTTCCTGCTGGTTGCCATAATCGAGTTCAGCCTGTGCCTGAGCCCTCGGTGCGGCAAAACCGAAATTTTCATTTCTGGCCGGAGCTGGCGAAGGTTCAGGACGACTGACTCCTGACGGACGGAACATTGGCTGTGCTTCACCAACAGCCAGTTCTACGCGGGTAATCAGGCCGCCGTTGAGGTCAGAAAGAATTTCCTGGATACGCTGCAAATACTTATCTTTTACCCAGTCTTTTACAAAACGGTTAGGCGCACTCAGAACCAGCTGTCCACTATCGGCGTTTGCCAACAACGGCCGGATCCATGTGTTGTATTGCTGCGCGGGGAGTTCGTGCTGCAAGTGTCCCAGGCAATCTTGCCATAGAGCTGTCAGTGCCACTTCTTTACATCCGTCATCTGAATTCTAGCGAGCCGCATATTCTAACTGAGGGATCGATGGTTATCCACAGAAGTTGTGATAATTTTCCACTTCATTCAAAACCCTGTGGATAAACAGGACGAAAGCATGCGGATATCTTTTTGGATAACTGCCAAGGCGTTTTTCCAGGCAATTCCACCCACATTCCATACCTGGGTTACCGGCAGCTAGTGCATAACTTAAGCGCAGTTTAACCCGGCAGTTGTACTTCCTGTAAGATATTGATTTTTATAGTTTTTTTACGGTTATGCACAGAAATTGGCTTCACTAAGAATATAAATAACGAACTACTACTTCTCTTCTTTCACATAACATAACCAATATAAAAATCTTTTTGGGTCAGCAGGAAAAAACAGATTAAGTTCAGGGCTGAAACTGCACATAAAATCACCATTGCTATTGCTGATTCTTTCTCATACAATTGCGGCCCTTAAAAATTAGACCCTTTTCACTTAACTGGGTGACAGTGTTATGAAACGTACTTTCCAACCAACCGTACTGAAACGTAAGCGTACTCACGGCTTCCGTGCCCGTATGGCTACCAAAAACGGCCGTGCAGTTCTGGCTCGTCGTCGTGCTAAAGGCCGTCACGAACTGACTGCTTAATCGACCGTCTGACGCTGCGTAGTTTGCCGTCTATGTCGGAATTCGGATTTCCCCGCCGTGCCCGCTTACTCAAGCCGGTGGAGTTTAAACGGGTTTTCGACAAGACAGAATTACGCGGTAGTTCGCCTCACCTTTTGGTGTTGGCAACTCCGAATGAGCAGGACCAGGCCAGAATAGGATTTGTTCTGGCCAAAAAGCAGATCAAACGGGCTGTAGACCGCAACCGGATTAAACGTCTGGTTCGCGAATCTTTCCGACATCATCAGCATGAGATGGCGTCGTTGGATTTTGTTTTACTCGCCCGCTCTGGTCTTGCCGAACTGGACAACCAGCAAATTCGTGAGATGATTGACGGCCTTTGGTTCAGATTAAAGCGTCCTTCCAATGACAGACAAGCAAACGGCAGCCGAAAAAACCGGCGCGCAACCCGGCGCTAAGGTGTTGCTGTCCCTGATTGCTTTCTATCGTTACGCTCTCAGTCCTCTTATTCCCAGTCGTTGTCGTTATTACCCCACCTGCTCTGCCTATGCCGATGAAGCGATTCGTCGATACGGTGCTGCGCGCGGCGGTTATCTTGCGCTCAAACGATTGCTCCGGTGTCACCCATGGGGTTCCCACGGTGTGGATCCGGTACCCGATTTACCCAACCATTCCTCCAATTGTTGTCAACGGAAACCCTAATCATGGATATCCGCCGTACGGTCATATTTCTTGGCCTGATTGTCAGTAGCTATTTCCTTATTCTTGCCTGGAACGATGACTACGGTCAGAAAAATCAGGTGACTGCACCGATTGAAGCAACGCCGTTTGCTGAAAATCAGGATGCTCCGGTAACCACCGCCAGTGCAGACGAACTGGCTGAACAGCCAAGCGTGGATACACCGGTTGTGAATACAGCAGCCCAGGCTCAGCCATCGTCAGAACTGATTCACGTTGAAACCGACGTACTGCGTCTGGTGATTGACCCACGCGGTGGTGAAATTGTTGAGGTGCTGTTGCCTGAATATCCGGCAGCGGTTGATCAGAAAGACGTTCCTTTCGTATTAATGGAGCGCAACCAGCGTCGTACCTATGTGGCTCAAAGTGGTCTGTTGGGTAAAGACGGTGTGGATTCACAAGGCCCGGCGTTGTACAGCGCGGATGCCACTCAGTACCAGCTGGCGGAAGGCCAGGATGAGCTGAGCGTCGTGTTGACCACACAAACGGATAAAGCCGCGGTGGAAAAAGTATTTACCTTCCGTCGTGGTGATTACCTGATGGATGTTAACTACCGCATTAAAAATACCTCGGCCGAAACCTGGCAGGGTGTGTTTTATGCTCAGCTGAAGCGTGACAATTCTGTCGATCCGTCAAAAGGTTCGCAGATGGGTATGGCCGCATATTTAGGTGCTGCTCTGACCACCAAAGAAAACCGTTACGAAAAAGTCACTTTCTCTGATCTGGAAGATGGCGAGTACAAAAAGGTAGAAAAAGGTGGCTGGGCCGCCATCCTGCAGCATTACTTCCTTGCCGCCTGGGTGCCTGCGAAAGATGAGCAGCACACCTACAATGGCCGTGCAGTAAAAGGAAACTACATCTTTGGTTTCTACGATGCACCAACCGTTATTTCTGCTGGTGAAACCGCTGAAGTGGGTGCCAGCCTGTATGTTGGCCCGAAAGTTCAGGGTCGTCTGGCAGAAATTGCAGAGCACCTGGACCTGACCGTCGATTACGGTTGGTTGTGGTGGATTGCCCAGCCGCTGTTCTGGTTGCTGAGCTTCTTCCACGGTCTGGTGGGTAACTGGGGTGTCGCTATTATCCTGCTGACCGTTCTGATTAAAGCCGCGTTCTTTAAACTGTCTGCAACCTCTTACCGCTCAATGGCGAACATGCGTAAAGTCGCGCCGAAGATGCAGGAAATTAAAGAAAAATACGGTGATAACCGTGAAAAGCTCGGCCAGGAAATGATGAAGCTCTACAAAGAAGAGAAGATCAATCCGCTGGGTGGTTGTCTGCCTATTTTGGGACAGATGCCGGTATTTATCGCGCTGTACTGGGTACTGATGGAATCTGTGGAGCTGCGTCAGGCACCCTTCTTCCTGTGGATTAAAGATATGTCGGTGATGGATCCTTACTTCATCCTGCCATTAATCATGGGTGCTTCTATGTTTATTCAGATGAAGCTGAACCCAACGCCGCCGGACCCAATGCAGGCGCGTGTTATGCAGTTTATGCCGGTAATCTTTACCATCTTCTTCCTGTGGTTCCCGGCTGGTCTGGTACTGTACTGGGTGGTAAACAACATCCTGTCGATCAGTCAGCAATACGTGATTACCAAACAGATCGAAAACAGCTGATCTGCAGGAATCTTAAAAAGGCGCTTCGGCGCCTTTTTTATTGCCTGCCGTCCCTGGCGGCAACCCTTCGGGTCGTTGCGATGCAACGTTAAAAGCTGCTCCTGCTGCTTTTTTATTGCCTGCCGTCCCTGGCGGCAACCCTCTGCCACACACAAACAGAGCGCCGTTGCGGTGCAACGTTAAAAGCAGCTCCTGCTGCTTTTTTATTGCCTGCAGTTCAGGAAAGTGGCTTTCATTACCGTCAGCAACACATATTCACAGACTCAGGTACAATTCGCGCAAGCCAAACCGCTGTGTTTTAACTGGCAGTAACAGATTTCAGGAATCCGCGATGAGCAACCTTATCCACAACGACACCATTGCCGCTGTAGCGACCGCACCCGGACGAGGTGGTGTTGGTATTATCCGCGTATCCGGCGCGCTGGCGTTAACCGTGGCACAGGCCGTACTCGGTATAGCGCCTAAGCCACGTTATGCGCACTACGGTCCTTTTAAGGCGGCTGACGGTACGGTGCTGGATGAAGGCATCGCCCTGTTCTTTCCTAATCCGAATTCTTTTACCGGTGAAGACGTCCTCGAACTGCAGGGTCATGGCGGCCCGGTAGTGCTCGATCTGTTACTGAAAGAAGTGGTGGCGCTGGGTTGCCGCCTGGCACGCCCCGGCGAATTTTCTGAGCGTGCTTTCCTAAACGACAAAATGGATCTGGCCCAGGCCGAAGCCATTGCCGATTTAATTGATTCCGCCTCTGAGCAGGCCGCACGCTGTGCGCTGCGTTCATTGCAGGGGGAATTTTCTAATAAAGTACACAGCCTGCTCGATCAGTTAATTCAGCTGCGTATATATGTCGAAGCGGCCATCGACTTTCCGGAAGAAGAAATCGATTTTCTCTCCGATGGCAAAGTAGCCGCCATGCTTGATGCTGTGGATGCTGAACTGAAAGCCGTACTGCGCGAAGCCGGACAAGGCGCGTTATTACGCGAAGGCATGAACGTGGTGATTGCCGGACGGCCGAATGCCGGCAAATCGTCGCTGCTGAACGCACTGGCAGGCCAGGAGCGCGCCATCGTTACTGACATCGCCGGCACCACGCGCGACGTACTGAAAGAACATATCCACATCGACGGTATGCCGCTGCATATTATCGACACCGCCGGTCTGCGCGACGCGCCAGATGAAGTCGAGCGCATTGGCATTCAGCGCGCCTGGGACGAAATCAGCAAAGCCGACCGCGTATTATTGATGGTCGACAGCACCACCAACGAAACCGATGCAGAAAAATTATTGCACGCGCTGTACGACGAACGCGGTTTGCAGGAAGCCGCGACCGATCTGTTAAATAACGGCCGCTTAACCGTCATCCGTAACAAAGCCGACTTATCCACAGAAACCATTGGCCTGAATAACGACGGCCGTTTCCCGGTGATTACCTTATCGGCGAAACAGAATGCCGGTGTCGATGTGCTGCGCGAACACCTGAAACAGATTATGGGCTTTGATGCCGCCGCCGAAGGTGGTTTTCTCGCCCGCCGCCGTCATATCGACGCCCTTAACCGCGCCCAGCAGGCCCTCGATTTTGGCCGCCAGCAACTCGAAGGTATGGCTGCGGGGGAATTGCTGGCCGAAGATCTGCGCATGGCGCAGCATGCTCTGAACGAAATTACCGGTGCTTTTACCGCCGATGATTTATTGGGTGAGATTTTTGGCAGCTTCTGTATTGGCAAGTAATTCAGCCGCAGCGGCAAGCACTGTGAAAAACGGCTTCGACAGTCGGGAAATATTTTTCAGGCATAAAAAAGCCGCGAACATCGCGGCTTTTTATTGTTGCCAAAGGCTCTGACAATTACAGATCAAACGATCTTATATTTCTGCTGTTCTTCTTCCCACTTGCCCAGCAGTTCACGGTTATCGTGATCCCATGGGTGGAAGTCACGGCGGAAATAATCCAGATAATCACGAAAGATGGTCGGTACCAGGCCGGGCTTCAGGAAGTAAAACTGAAAACCTTTCCACCAGACTTTCGGGTTGAATAGCTGGCCGTCTTTCCACAGGAAAATAGCCTGAATAATGGAAGTACGCAGGCAGAAAAGAACGGTGATGTTGATCATGGTGATCACGCGCAGCCAGTAGCTGCCAACCGCTTGCTGGTATACATCGTAGGCCACGGCTTTATGTTCTGTTTCTTCCACGGCATGCCAGCGCCACATTTCTTTAAACTGTGGATGCATACCTTCGGTGGATTCCGGGTTGGTCAGAATCTGGTGCGCCATGATGGCGGTAAAATGTTCCAGCGCACAGGTAATGGCCAGACGGTGTTTACGCGGCAGCCATTTTTTCATCCAGATTTTTTCTTTTTTCTCGAAGGACATTATTTTGTCGATCGGGTAATTCCATTTTTTCAGAAAATCGTTGTACTGCGCGTGTTCGTGGCCGTGAATCGCTTCTTGTTTAATAAAGCCTTTAATTTGCTGCAGTAATTGCGGGTCGCTGATTTTATGCTGATGGTCGCGCACCGCATCCATAAACATGCGCTCGCCTTCCGGAAACAGGCATGACAGGGCGTTCATGAAGGTCGATTTAAAGACGTCATCGCCGTACCAGTATTTTGGAATGTCATCGAGTTCGAATTCAAATTCCATTTTACGACCGGGAATTTCCATGGAAGAACTGATGGCCTGAGCTTTTTGCTGTTTGCTGTTCATAAGCGCCTCGCAGATGATGCACCGGGTCCCAATGTCTGTGCGGTAAAGAGTGCCGCAAAAAATAATGACCGGTACGTTATTCTCATTATGCGTAACAGGATAGGCGCATCAGGCCAGAGCTGACAGGTGATCGGACGACAATTATGGGGTGCGCAGTGGCAGCCGTTGGCTTTCGATCACCGCCGCTGAAACCAGCAGGCGGTGAAGTGCAGAGCATAAGATGTTCAGAGATGGCCGACTTTCACCAGAATCAGCGTTTCTTCATCCACAAAAGGATAGTGCTGGCTTAAATGAGGGCTGCGCAGCCAGGTATGCCGCGGATATTCACCGTGCTCGTCTTTAAAGCAGCCGGAAATCACCAGAATTTCTTCTCCGCCCCAATGCCTGTGTGGCTGAAAAACTTCACCAGCCGGCCAGCGCACCAGTGCTGTGCTGGCGCCCTGATGTTCGTGCAGCGGGCAAACTGTGAGGCCGCCAATTCCGGGACGCCATTGCTGATCTTCAGGGCGCAAACGCACGGTTGCGCTGTCGGTTTCTGCAAACTGATTAAGTTTTACAAAAATCAGGCAACCGTTAATGGAAAACGGGCTGTGAGCGGAACCGGGTGGATTACGCAAATAACTGCCCGCCGGGTAATCGCCCGACTCGTCACTGAACACACCTTCCAGCACATAAATTTCTTCGCCCAGCGGGTGACTGTGTTGCGGGAAACGAGTGTTGGGTAAATAGCGTACCAGGCTGCTGACCTGGCCCTGTTCCGGCGCTTCACGTTCCAGCGGAAAACGCTCAACAGGCGCCTGCGGGGCACTGAGCCAGGGTTGATCGCCGGGGCGAATAACCACCACTTTGTTGCGATCCATATTGATGGGTTGAAAGGCGGGTTGCGCGCTCATAACGTCTCCGGTTGCTGGTCAGAGTGACTGCGGATAAGGGTTGTCAGCCATTGGCTGACGGCGTTCAGGCGCGGGGCCTGTGGCTGATCACGGTCGAGCAACAGCGCACCTTCAAGGGCACTGAGTATTACCCGCGCCAGTTGCGGGGCACTGTCTGGGTGATCGGCGGCGCGGGCCAGTACGGCACTGATCCAGGTTTCCAGACGCTGCAGAAACTGCTCAACAGCGGCGCGTTGTTGGTCGTTGGTTTCATCCCCTGCGGCGGCAAACGCCAGGCACAAACACTGGTACTGCGATTGCTGACTGAGCAGAAACAGCGCCGCCAGCTGTTGCAGTTGCTGGCCGGGGTCGCTCAGTTCGTGGCAGCGCTGCTTGAGCTGGATAAAGAAATCCTGCTCGTAGTCTTTCACCAGTTCCAACAGCAGAGCATCGCGGTTTTCAAAGTGATAATGCACCGAGCTGCTTTTGATTCCGGCCACTTTACCCAGCTCACGAAAGCTGGCGGCATGCAGTGTGCGCCGGCGGATCTGCTCGATGGCGATCTGTTTCAGTTGGCTGCGGGTATCGCTCATGTTTGTTGGCCCATCCGGAATGAAGCGCCATTCTATCTAACGGGTGTTAGATGGCAATCACTTTTGCCTTTGCACAAATCCCGCAAGCTCAGGCTGACTATTCAGGCAATTGCTCTTTTTATGAGTTCGGCGGCTAAAGAGAGCGGATTCGCCGCCGATTGCTATCTTTATTGATATTACTTTCAGGCAGGAGAACGCCGTGCGCGCAGCAGCTCTGGCGATAGCCACCACATTATTGGTGGGATGCATCGCAGAAGAAGACAAAAACAAGATCACCAACGAACAGGGAGTGACCGTCAGTGACCCCACCCTGGCGCTGAATGGTTTATGGGATGGCCAGTTTGATCAGGCAGGCAGCCTGCGGGTGCTGATCTACAACGGCAACGTTTACGCTCTGGATGAAAGCCGTGGCTATTACGGCACGGCGCTGCTGAATAACGATAACCGTACGGCCACGCTGGCGCTGACCAGTTACGCACTGTCGCAGAACGATACCGCCGCCAAACAGTATGTGGCCGATGGTCTGAATCAGGATTACAGCCTGAACGGCCTGTTATACACCGTGGAAACCTCGCCACAGCTGGTCGGCGATTTTGAAAACGCCACCGCCACCGGCAGTTTTGTGCTCACCGATGACGGCATTTGGCCGAATAACTCCGCTTTAAGCTTGCTCGCAGGTAAGTGGACGGCCACCGGTTACGAGTTTTATGTCGAACCGTTGAGCAGCAAAGCGTCATTCAAAGGCATCAGTACCGACAGCAGTGGCTGTACGTTCGAAGGTGATATCACCCTGCTGGATAAAAACGATGCCCTCTATGCCGTTACCCTGCGTGAGCGCAAAAACTGCCCGGCGTTTAACGAAACCAACGCCAGCGGTTATGCGGTGATCAACACCAATTCGGAGCTAGAAGTGTATCTGCGCAAAGACACCGATCTGCTGTTTATGACCTTTACCGCGCCGGTTAGCAGCACACCGGTTGAAACGCCGACCGATCCGGCCACCGATCCCACAACCACGCCCTGATATCCCCTTCCGGCAGCCACGGCCCGGTGGCTGCCCTATTTCTTCATCCGCTCTGTGTATAACTCTGTGACTAACGCGTAACAAAGATCCGCATAAGCTGGGATCTCAGCATGAACAGTTTTCCGTATTTATTCTGAGGATAAAGTTACCCACAATTATCAACAGCTTTATACACTCTCTAATGCTTTGTTTTTAAAGGAATTAAATTGAAAAATCACAGCGGTGACTAAAATTGGCTAACAGTCTTTTTACCGATGTGGATAAAGTGTATAAAACCATTGGTTAAATTTTACTCAGCCTACTGCCGCTGAGCGGTTAAGGCTGGTATACTGCGCGCCCTTTTTTCCCGATTCCTGTTAAACGAACAATTCTGAGGTGGTTTGTGGATTATCCCGTGCGTTATGACGTCATTGTGGTTGGCGGCGGCCATGCCGGTACGGAGGCTGCGCTGGCAGCGGCCCGCACCGGCTGCAAAACCCTGCTGCTGACCCATAACACCGATACCGTCGGTGTGATGTCGTGCAACCCGGCCATCGGCGGGATTGGCAAAAGCCATCTGGTGAAAGAAATCGATGCACTGGGCGGCGCCATGGCACGCGCTACCGACAAAGCCGGTATCCAGTTCCGTATTCTTAACAGCCGTAAAGGCCCGGCGGTACGTGCAACCCGTGCTCAGGCCGACCGTGCGCTGTACCGCTCGGCGATCCGTCATATTGTGGAAAACCAGCCCAATCTGGATATCTTCCAGGCTGCCTGTGACGACCTGATTACTCAGGGCGACGGCGTTGGCTCCACCGTCTGTGGCGTGGTGACCAACACCAATATGCGTATTCACGCGACCTCTGTGGTGCTGACCGCCGGTACATTCCTTGGCGGACTTATCCACATTGGTATGGAAAACCACAGCGGTGGCCGTGCCGGTGACCCGCCGTCGATTGCGCTGTCCAAACGTCTGCGCGAAATGCCGTTTAACGTTGGCCGCCTGAAAACCGGTACGCCGGCGCGTATCGATGCGCGCAGTGTTGATTTTTCGGTGATGCAGGTGCAGCCGGGCGATGCGCCGCTGCCGGTGATGTCCTTTATGGGCTCGGTGGATGAACACCCGGAGCAAGTGAACTGCTACATTACCCACACCAACGAGCGTACCCACGAGATTATCCGCAATAACCTCGACCGCTCGCCGATGTATGCCGGTGTGATCGAAGGGATCGGCCCGCGTTACTGCCCGTCGATTGAAGATAAAATCACCCGCTTCGCTGATAAAACCAGCCATCAGGTGTTTGTTGAGCCGGAAGGTCTGAACAGCAACGAACTCTACCCGAACGGCATCTCCACCAGTCTGCCGTTCGACGTACAGCTGGATCTTATCCACAGCATCCGCGGTTTTGAGAATGCCCACGTCACCCGTCCCGGTTACGCCATCGAATACGATTACTTCGATCCGCAGGATCTGAAGCACAGCCTCGAAACCAAATTCGTGAATAACCTGTTCTTTGCCGGTCAGATCAACGGCACCACAGGTTATGAAGAAGCCGGTGCCCAGGGCCTGCTGGCCGGTACCAACGCCGCCCTGCGCGCGCTGGAAAAAGACGCCTGGGTACCGCGCCGCGATCAGTCGTACATCGGTGTGCTGGTCGACGACCTGATCACCATGGGCACCAAAGAGCCGTACCGCATGTTCACCAGCCGCGCCGAATACCGCCTGGTGCTGCGTGAAGATAACGCCGACCTGCGCCTGACCGAAGTCGGCCGTGAGCTGGGTCTGGTCGATGACGAACGCTGGGCAGCATTCAGCACCAAGCGCGAAAGCATCGAGCAGGAAGCGCAGCGCCTGAAAACCACCTGGGTGCAGCCGGGCAGCGCCGAAGCCGCCGCGCTTGAAGCCAAAGGCGAAAGCAAGTTTGTGCGCGAATACAGCCTGCACG
>Ga0210026_1003271_pt1 | contig 12661 bp, 5 predicted proteins | sample CryGeymeta201509_FD_183977 | JGI IMG/M metagenome (GOLD analysis project Ga0210026, IMG submission 183977) | Groundwater microbial communities from Crystal Geyser aquifers in Utah, USA - Crystal Geyser metaG 2015-09 (SPAdes) (version 2) | ecosystem: Environmental > Aquatic > Deep subsurface >... | reverse complement strand
CACCCGGCGCATATTCTCTCAGCGCCGTTACCGTATCGCGATTCGGCAATTTCCTGCGGCGCATCCGATTGTCTTCACGCTCGTCTTTCTCGTCTTTCTTGCGTGTTTTGTTACGTTCAATTTCATCGCGGGTCAGTGTTTCAAAGGAAGAAATATCCGTCGGGAAACCATACCCCGGCAGGAAACCACCAGTAGCCAGCTCGCGCAACAGATACTCGCCAGTCAAGCGTCTTTTCTGTATTTGCAACGCTTTGTAGGCAGGGTCTTTCTCCTTGGATGTACCCTGAAACTGATTGACCTGCAACTCTATGGCATCAAACTCGCCGAACCACTTGGTACGAAGATCATCAAGCTTTTTCGCGGATTCGACAATCAATCCACGCAGCGACACGATGCCATCGAAACAGGTGTATCGCAGCAGCGAGCGCAGCCCTACCGTTAAGCTGCCATTCTGTTTTTCATCAAAGCACTCGGCCCAAGCAATGAAACGATCTGAACGCGCATCCTCTTTGGGCAACATCAACCATTCCATATTGAGCTTGACCATATCGCTCCCGCCGGTCAGTTGCGTGCGCAAGAAATTCGCCAACAGCATCGAGTTGATGTGCCGTTGCACGATGATCGCGCTTTCCAGTTTGATGCTGGGAGCGGGCAACTGGGTTTCAAATGCCCAGCGGGTATTCGCAAAAACATACTGATCGTGCGGATTGTTTTTGCAGACAGTCAGCGCGACAGAGCGTGTTTCCGAGCGACGCCCTGCACGCCCCGCGCGTTGCAGATAATTTGCTGGATGAGGTGGCACGTTGTTCATTGCTACGACGGTGATGCCGCCAATATCAACACCCATTTCCATGGTCGTCGAACAACTCAGCAAATTGATACGCCCGGACTTGAATTCACTTTCATATTGTTGCAAGCGGCTGCCGGGTTGCTGCGCCGAGTGCTCCACCGCACGGAAATATCCGCCTCCCTCGACAATCCGGTCACTCAGGTCAGACCACAGACCTTCACTTCTGAGTGATAAGACAGTGGCATCATCCGACAACCAATGGCGTATCTCGGTTAGCCGCTCTTCGAAAGAGGGGAAATCATTGTCCAGTAAGGAACACTTCGGTAATTCAATCGGCCTGCACATCGCAACTTTGTCCGTTGGCTCTATTCTGGGGAGATAGGGCGTCACACCTTTCAAGGTTACGTCCAGCACCCGCCGTGTTACCGGACATACCCATCCCTTACGGATAGGGGCAAACGCCATATCTTCCAAGGCGAAGTAGCGGCCCGTGCTTCCACCTTGCAACAAACCCACGCGTGTCAGGTCATCCCACGCGCATCTCAAGATGCCATCAATTGCATCCCGCCCATTGGATGAGGCAGGATCAAGTTTTAACACGTAGCCCAATAACCGCACCAAACGATTTTGCATACCGGCAGGGTTGCATTGTGGCCATTTCTTGATGCGGTTGCTTTGTTTCTCCTTCGATTCTGGAGGGAGCAATTGTTTGCCGGACAGTCGCTGACCGCCCCATTTTCGCCAGCTATCCGGAAGGTTAACGAATGTGTTCTCCCGAATATGAAAATCCAGCGCAATTTTCAGAAAGTCTCGCCACTCAGGCAAGGTTAGCCTTGCCGTTCCATCTGGAAACTTTGGCAATTGCGTAACCGATTCCAGTTTGGGATAACGAACCGCCACCAACCCCATTGTTTCCAAGCTGTTTGCGCGCTTCGGCCTGCGCGCGAACTCGCGCATTACAAGTATGCGCGCAAGTTTTTCCTTGCCCGTCGCCCCACTAAACTCGGCGGGATCAAGATCGGAGTAATACTGATGTATCCAGTCTTTGGTGTCCGCCTCGACGCTGCTCAAATAGTCCGCAGCGTCATTAAAAGTGATGGGCTTCGGCTGGTGTGCTGCGAGTTTATTTTCCTTTTCCAAAATCAAATTGGACAAAGCAGAATTATTTACCATTTTCAAGGTAGCTATTTCCTGCTGAAGTGCCGCCAATTCCAAATTGCCACCCGCTTGGGTTTTCTGCGCGACGTGCTGGTAGATCAGGCCACGTACTCGGTTGCGCTCGGAGTCCTGTTGCAGTTTGGCGGCAATACGCGCCGTACCCTGCCGACTGTCGGTAAAGGTAATCATGCGCCGCCCGCGTAAAGGCCGTTCCAGCGGACTGATACCTTTTCCTTCAATGTCAGGGCAATACTCCAGCAGAGTTGGAATAATTTCACCCAACAAGAAAGGTGCGCCCAGAATGGCTTTGCGGAACATCTGCCGCCCATGCCCGTGGTGGCCTCCGCAATCCGGGCAAACCATCACACCATCCTTCTCATCCTTCAAGCGCAGCTTGAGGGCATCTGTAATTTCTGGCGGATCGAATACCAAAGATTTTCGCTCAATCAGAGCTTCTCCTGTACCAATCGCGTAGCCATTGGCAATCAGCACTGGCTTTTTCTGGGATGCAATCGCGGAGATTTCTGTTTCTTCCTGTTCGCCCCCTCCCAGATCGTCCTCGGGCACTTCAACATCAAGCGAAAATTCGTCATCGGAATCCTCCTGAACTTGCCACAGGTGGTACTTGCCATCACGATCTGGGCCGATACGCTGCGCCCACAAAAAAGTGGTGTTGCAGTCATTGCATGAGCGCAGTTCAAATACCGGCGAGCCACATTCACAGTGTCGGCGTTCTTCCGTGTAAATCTTGCCATAGTGCCATTCCGGGGAATCAAGTGCCGTGTCACATTTACACGCACAAGCAGGATCGCAACATGCCCACAATCCAGCCAACACGTTGTGAAATGCATGGAGACGCAACGGCAGGAACGGCTGCCCATCTTTCCCGGCTGATTTTGCACTGGTCAGCAAGTCGAGCCAGCGCAGCGTAATTTCGGTTGCGTTCGGTTGCCGCCGCCAGTCATCCCCAAGAATGGCTGGCGCAATATCAGAGAAAGAGTTGGCTGATTTTCCTTTGGCATCGAGGACGAACATCTGTCGAATTCGGCGCGCAGTGCGATTCGCACATAAGGCGTTGTACCGTTCGCCGCCCCCCAGTGATATATCTTCCATCTCTTCGAGGGTGGCATTCTGATATTGCGCGCTACCCGCTAACAGTTCAGGAATTTTGCGCTGTCCGATAACGACGTGCACGCGGCCTTCATCCACACCGGCCAAGCCAGCCAGAAAGGTGCGCAGTTGTTGCCCCGCCTCGCCGTGAGGATCGCCTATGGTGGCTGAAGTTGCGACAAAACGAACTTGATTGCTCGAAACGCCAAAGGCGTGCAGCACCCTACGCAACAGCAAGGCCAGTTCCGCCGCCTGCGAACCAATGTAGGTATGCGCTTCATCCAGCACAATCCACTGGAGCTTGCCTTTCGATGCATCGAGAATTGGCGCATCCTGTGCTCGCACCAACATGTATTCCAACATGGTGGCATTGGTTACCAGCATGGGTGGTGGCGCGGCTCTCAGTGCATCGCGGTCGATCACCTGATTGGGGGTTTTGTCCCGTACATGCTGAGGTTCCTTTTGTGGAGTCAGTCCGTTATACAAACAAAACCGGACACCCTCGCCGAATGCCCCAGTCCATGCATGCAACCGCTCGCGCTGACTTTGAATCAGTGCGTTTAGCGGGTACAGAAACAGCGCGCGAACGCCAACCAGTTTAGCTCTGCTCACCTCATGCTCGCGTACCAGTGAGTCGAGTATCGGCACCATAAAGCACTCGGTTTTACCCGATCCGGTTCCACTAGTTACAACAACCGACTGCGGCTGTTCGCGTGTCAGCCATTCCCATGCTTCGAGTTGGTGTTTGTAAGGAGCGATGTCGCGCGGAAAGCGGTAGTCGCTTGCCTCGCTGCCCATAGGCTTGTCCATTGCTCCGATTAGACTGGGAGACAGCAACGCAGGGGACAAGGCTACCATTGTCCGGTCAGCCGGTTCCCAGCCAAAAGTTGCCTCGAAAACCGGATCGCCGAGAAAACTCCCCGGCTCGCCGAACCCTCGTGAAAAAAGTTCGCTCAGATAAGCTCTTAACTCGGGGCTTGAAAACCCCAAACGGCTTACCGTCGCACGCGCTGCACGGGTCGAAAGCTCAGGAAGCAGGGAAGAAAAATATTGCTTTTTCATTGGGTGCCCGTTGGTTGTCATTTCATTGTGCATTGGTAATCAATGATGCGCAGTATCCCTCTCGCCCGGCACGAGGATGCCCAACGAAAGACAGATTGCGACAGCCTTGCCAAATGCTTGCTCAAACCAGATGGGGTCAAATGCCTTGACCTTGCGGAGCGCCAACCTTCGTTCCGGTTTTCCCCACCACTCCTGGCTGATGCCGGTAACCGCCCAAAGCGCGCAAAGTACCGGAATATTCGCTACCGATACCTTGAAATCATTTGGCGTATCCATCCAAAACATCTTTCTGACAATATCTGGATTCAATTTATTCTTCACTAAATCTGTTGCAACTTCGAGAAATCCTGTAAAGGCTGCTTCAAATAGCGGGCGCTCAGGCCAACTCGCGTCATTTGCATGGCCACGAAACAGGAGATTTTGCGCCAGCGAATCATGGCCGCGCCAAAGTTGTTGTGCGAATGCCAAGCGGTCGCCCTGTGCAATACGCTGAACCTCAACAAGCGACTTGCTCGGATGTCTGGTCAATTCCAGCAATAGCACATCCAGCATCAATTGCAGGGACGGATGTTCAGTTGCTAACCGATCCAGACGGGCTTTAAGGATAATCGGGAAACTGGCCTTTGCATCATCTTCTCCAAGCGTTACAACCCAATATTGGAATAACTTACTGGCAGCGTTCCGCCAGATATCAATAGAGGCAAGTTCCCATACCAAGCCCAGTTCGTCGCGCAGTCGGCGGGCAAATTCAAACAACCGATCTTCGGAAAATTGGCTGCGCAGCAACAGGGAAACCGCAGCCGTCGGTTGCGCTCCAATCAACCGGAAGACATCCAAACTGCTGAGTGGCAAGTGATGAAATGTTTCCAATAAATACTCCATCAATCGCCACGATGGATGGTTGAAGTCTGTTGCCATTGCGTCGAGTATCGCCGCTATAGTTTCCATCCGGACTTCCGCTTCCCGGATAGCCATTGCCTGTGCGAGCGGGCAACCTGAATTTGTGTCCATCTCAGGAGAATCAACTGACTTACCCCATATCGTCGGCCTGAAAAAAACGCTGGATGCGTCATCCGGGAAAATCAGCCACGGCGAATAAGTGGCATTCAGTCCGGCAGCTTGCCAACATGCGGCAGGTACACCCTCTGAGTATTCTTGCTCCAATTGAATACATGTTCCACCCAGATTGGTTAACGGTGCTGCCTTGACAATAACTTGCTCCAGAGCGGCTATGTCTAATCGCTCAATGGTTTTTGCAGGAAAACCCACAGCAAGAGAATCCCGTTCAAGCACAGTCTCATAGCGCGAAACTCGCACTGATGTAGTCGGCCTGCTACCCACAAGCACCGCCACATTCACGGTTGCATCCAACTCGTCCGAGAAACTCATCAGTTTCTCTATGTCCTTTTGCAGATCAATCAGCCTGACTTCTGCCGAACCATTGGGTAACAATGAAATTGGACGCTCAATTTTTAGATCAGCGCTACGCATTTCCCGCTTCCCTTGTCCCAACGTCAGCGACACGTCATACCGTTTGGGTGCCAGTGGATTGCGATCAAAAATACGCAGACGCGCACCGGTTAGATGGCGAAGTGCGATTTCATCCCCCTCGCGCAATGGTTTTTCCTTGGCATCGAAAAACCGACCGCCCGCACTGGGAAACGGCAGCTTTACTCGCAACTCCTGTGCGCAGCGTTGCCAACGCATGGCAACGCTTACTGACTCAGGTGGAACATCGCCGCCCTGTAGAAACAGTTTTACACCACGCCCGGCCTGCTCAATTTTGCAATGAAGTCCAAGTTGATCGTCAATCGAAACGTCCGAACAACCCCAACCCTCCAGATGAATATGTCCTTCGCTTGCCGATGTGCCGGATGAGAAGTCTGTACGCGCTGAACTGTCAAGCACTACGAAACGAAAGCGAGCCAGCCGCTCTCCATCCCGCACCAAATAGACATCAAGCGGGCCATGTGCGTTTGTTGCATCTTCAAATCGGTTGTTCGTTCCAGCCGCAAACCAGTGCAGTTCTGCTGTCGGTACGCGGCTACGCTCACCTTCAGGCGGATAGCGAAAAAGCTTTGGAACTCCGATAAATACTGGCTGTGGACTGGAAGGGTAAGCAATTCGGCGACCTTCCCACACATAAGTGTCGGACGCGCTCGTTGCCTGCTTGGTGCGAATCCGATAATACTGTTCGCATCTCCTCAGCGTCATTTCACCGCGCACAGAATAGAGCGCTATCTGTTTATCGCCCAAATGGCAATGTCCGACAATGTCAGCTATTGAGTCTGCGTTCGCGGGTTCAATTTTCCACCCATCAGGAAGAGTAACGACTGCCTCCTCTTCTGGAACGCGCGCACTGCCCGCAGCAACCCACCTTAGTTTTCCATCGCGCAAAACAAAAATCCATGGCTCATCTTGAGAGAGTTCAGCGCCACCTGGGATCGGAAGTGGGTTTCCCCGCAAATCACCGCTTTGTCCGCGCAGATAGAGCAGATGCTCTGAGCAAGCATCAACACCATGCCAAACACATTTGCTTCCAGCAAGCGACACGGTGTCTGTATCCGCTCCCAGAATCCGACGGCCTTCGCAAAATGGCTTGCGTTCATCCACCTGAACATCAATCGAAAAGTAGCGCGGCAATTCGTTCAAGCCAAACAATTCTGCCAGAGTGTTGGCAGCTAAAGTTTGTGGGCATGCCAGCACTGAGGTTAATTCATACTTGCCGTCCGTTGTTTTTCGCAACAGCCGTTCAACAGAAAATATGACGGAGGATGCAAACATGAGCTGCTGTGCAGCCTCTTTCACCAACCCTGACAATAATGCTTGAGCAGCAGCATCCTCTAAGGAAAGTGGGAAACGTAGGCGCCAGCTTGGTTCCTGCGTATTTAAAACGGCTACAGGGTCTGCAATTCCTGCCAAGCGGAAATCCCGCTTTAGTTCCAGCACCGTTGCAACTACGTTGGCAATTAACTGGTAGATTTCCGGGCGGCGCAAACTATCTGTCGGTAACTCATCTGCACGCTCTTCAATTGCATTGACGATTTGCAAACTGTCCCAGTGGTAACGCGCTGCGAGGCGCAACGTGTAATCCATGATCGAAGCCAGTCTACCACCACCTTGTCCAATGAAATGGAGTGGCAGCCCGCCATGCGCAACGATTGCACCAAAGAATTTCTTGCCCTCTCCATCTGGACGATGTCCCCAGAATGCGAAGCCGCTAATTACACACTTAGTTCTTGCGGCAGCATCAAGTTCCTTCGCATTCCCGCCAAAAGCGCTAATGATTGATGTCCACCGCCATGCCCCACCTTGATATTCGCGCCGCCACCATTCGGCAGCATAGAGGACAAACAATGCCGAAAATCCGCGAATTCGGCTTGATACCTCGTCCAGCTTCCCGAAATCCGCAGTGTAAGCCAGCATCTCGCGTAATGATTTGTACTCTTCATTACTTAACCGATAGCCATAGAGCATCCGCCCATCAGAACGTTCAAGATTCCTGCTATTTAATAACTCCTTGATCCATTTATCTGGGGTCACCGCTCGCCCTTTCACACAGCCTATCGCCTGCCGATACATCGCGCAGGAACGTCAGATATGGTTGGTACTGTCTCCCAATCACCATTACTCCAGAATCAGTTTCTTCAATTCGATTTCTGCCTTCGACGTCAACAGCTGACGCTCGTATTCGCGCACATTTGCGACGATCTGCTTGGCACGATTTATTTTGTCTTTCCGCCACTGAGTGGTCTCAGCATCTGCAGAGAGATTGTCGAAGACGGAAAACAGGTAGTCGCGCAAATTGTTTGCTGTCCAAAAGTTGCGAGCCACGATCCACTTCTCGAACGAGAACGACTCAAAGAGATAGCCATTGCTCGCATTACAGCTAGGTGGCTAATGTAGTCATTATAGCCAGCGCCTTCATGATGGATTGGAGCCCATTTGTCGCCTACATTTCGCCAAAGATCCTCGATTAGCTCCCTCAGCGTCTCGAAATCAACGATAGTACCGAAGCGATCTTGGATTTCGTTATTCGGGTCGTATGGGCCGCCCCAGACAAAGACGTACTCCTTGTCTTCACCGTCCCAGGGGGGTTCGTTTGCGGGATCCTCATAGCGCTCAACAAACCATCTCCGCATCGCGGCGATCTGGAGTTCCTTGGGGGCAGACGCAAGCCATTCGTCATCTGGTTCAAATGGACCACTTTCAAATTCTCCAGCCTCAAATGGTAGTTCTATCATGACTTCCTAGCATGTGACGACTGCAATCAACAAAAAACTAAATTAGTAATTAATGGACTGTCTTCCAATTGCGTTCCAACTACTTCCAGCACTCAACCAATACAGTTGATTTGCTTATGCTCTCAGCAATGTCCGCATTACTTTTATCGAAAGCCAATAATCCTCCTGCTGTTTTGTATTTGACTTTGTTGGCATCTAGAAATGTTTTAACAGTCTGGCCATTTACTGCGAAGTTTACATTTTGTGGAATGCTACCCGTAGCCCGCGCAGACTTAATGTCATCAAGTTTCATCGACACTACACCCACCACGCTTCCCTTTCTATCTAAAACAGGGCTGCCACTTGATCCAGGTTGAATAGGAGCAGTGATTTGAATTTGGTTGGTATTGTTGCCAAGGCCGGTAAGCGCGCTGACCGTACCCGGCGTAAGGTTGCCGCCGGATGAAAGAACTGAATTAAGCGGATAACCGAATACGATGACATCTGCACCTTGGCGCAATTTGGAGGGATCCGCGATGAGTGGTGCGGGCTCGGCAAATTCGCTAGCAATTTGTAACAATGCAAGATCATTAACACTGTCAGTTGTTTTTACACTGACTGAATCAGTTCGACCCGCGATACGCATTTCATCGCAGCCTTTAACAACATGAAAGTTCGTAAGTGCGTATCCATCAATACTCACTGCAAAGGCGGTACCGTTACTTCTTTTTGTGAGAAGCCTGTTTTGTGATGGTTGTCTAGCTTGGGTTACGCTTTCGCCAAGTAGGACATCTCCTTGCTTCCAATCTGAAGCAAGACGTTGCCCTTCGGCACGCTGTTCGGCTGTAAGTCTCGCTGCGACAGCATTGCGGGCATCGCGAGCCAATCCTTGCGCAGCAGCCAAATTGAACCAGGCATATGCGTAAACAAGATCAGGGGTCACACCAATACCTCTGAGATAGGCATTCCCAAGTTTAGACTGTCCAACCGCATAACCTTGTGCTGCCGCTTTCTGAAACCAGCCAAATGCCTTTGCGTCGTCTTGCGGGACACCCTCTCCCTTTGAGTAGATATTGCCGACAGTTATCTGAGCTCTTTTGCTGCCTTGTTCAGCAGCCTTAAGATACCATTCAAGAGCTTTGCCGCGATCTCTAGCTACCTTATCACCTGACGCATATGTATCCCCAAGTAGGATTTGTGCTTTGACATAGCCACTATCAGCGGACTTCTGTAGCAGTTCAATAGCTTTTTCTACACTGCCTGCTTTGTTTCCAAGTAAATGCGAGGCGACAATAAATGCGGCTTGCGGTTGCTCTTTGCTAGCAGCCTTCACAAACCATTCGTTGCCTGCATTGTCAGGAAGACCGGCTCCTCCCGTTTCTTCTATTGCCTCATTCCAAATGTCATCCATTTCATAATTTCTTTCCTTCGATATCACGATAGCCTTTTCATTTTTTTCGGGAGTGTGTGATGTCGACTTAGCTTTAGAATATTCCTCTTGTTCTTTCTTAATCATTACCATACCGAGTGCGAACTGAGAATTGCCATCACCATTTGTTGCTCTCTCCAGAAGCCAAGTCTCATTCACCAACAATACATTGATCCATTTTTTTATCTGCTCAGAATTGGCTTTGTTAAAGTAATTAATGTATACGTCGAGAGCGGCCTGTTTATCACCAGCCTCAGCCTTGCGCTTTAGAGCGGCTAGTACATCATCCGGAGTCAGCTCCTTTGATTGCGCAACTGAAGCATCGCTATTCATTGCCGCATTCTGATCACAACCAACTAGTGGCAGCAGAAACATAAACATCAGTGCAGAGTAGAAACGGTACATCGTAATGCTCCTTAATTCAGAATATCCAACACACCAATCGACACGTTGACTGGCAACACAGCAAATTACACCTCCACGCTATTTACTCCTGCACCTTAGCCGAATTGAGAATTGAGGTTGCAATACTTCGTTCCGTACTAAGATATTGAGAAGACTTGGAGAACATTCTATTCTTCTTTCCAAAAATAATTTGAGGTTGCCACATCGTATTGGCGCGTCGATCCAAGACAACAAGGAATTGGCCTCTGGTTCTTGAAGCATGGGCAAGGCGCGCTCCTTCATGGTCACATCTGCTTCGACGTAGAGGCCCGTGGTGACGGGACTCTCATGACCGAGCAAGGACAACCTGATGTCGATGCCGACCTGCAATAGATGCATCGCGGTGATGTGGAGTGGGCCACAATAGTCTCCTGAAGTGGGATCACTACTTCAGACTAACGTAGAAATTATGTCCAGCTTACATTTGCATCAACCACTGCATTGCCGCTTACTTCACACCTCTCAGCGCAGTTCACTTCAAAACTTCACATAATCGAGAACTGTGCATAATCGGCCTAAGCTGACATTAGAAACGGGTGGTAGTAATTTCCGCTTCGTGCCTGAAAGCAGTCGCCCAGTTGCTGACATCAGAAATAGTCTCAAAGCAAGCCGTTCTGTGTGTCCGACATGTTCGTCGGACATCATGTAATATTCCGCACTTCCGAAACTAGAATACAGAATCAGATGTTCTATACATTGGGCACACCGGAGCGTCTAAGCTCTATAGGGCAGGAATCTATTGATCTCGCGGAAGCGAAATCAAAGGTCGAAATCGCCATTCTCGACGATAAGCCGTTTGCCCCAAGAGAATCACTTCTCGTACATAAATTTCGGATTGCCGAGCTAGGGCCGGACATTCGATCACTTGATCAAATCTCAACGTATTCAGTTATCGTTTCAGACGTTGGGGGAGTCGGTAAAGCTTTCGGTAGCTCATTAGAAGGGGCGCATCTGGTTGCGGAGATTCGCAAGGCTTATCCGGACAAGTTCCTTGTTGCTTACACTGGCTTGACATATAGCCTTCCCATGATGAATGCACTTACTGTGGCGGACAAACGCATTGAAAAGGATGCAAGTATTGAGGTGTGGATTCAGACGTTGGAGATGGGAATCAATGAAGTAATAAATCCTCGGAGTCGTTGGATTCGGATGCGCCGAGCACTGCTGGAACAAGGTTTGGAATTAATCGAAGTTCTGAAGCTTGAGCAGGCATTCATAAAGTCAGTGCGCGAAAAAAGGCCAGATATTCTTGCGGACATGGCCAAATCGCTGGGCATTAGTCAGGAAGCCAAGGAGCTGGTTATCAAGTTTTCGGCCACAGCAGTAGCGACATTGATAGGGCAAGCTTTGGGAATCTGAATGCGGTACGACAAGCAGAACAAGAAGCTAATGGCGCTCCAAAATGAGGTTGAACGCCTTCGAACAGAAAATGAGCTCCTGAAAAGTGAATCTCAGTCAATCAAAGAGATTCTCGATAGCACTCTTCATGAGGTCAGGCGATTTAGCGCACAGCTTTTGAAATTTGCTGAACGACTTAGCCGCGACACCGATGGCCAGCCACAACTGAATCAGACGGCACAGTCTCTCTTTTATACAGCCGGAATGATTTCTTCCCGGTTGGCATACACCGACATTGAACTCAACCCGATAGCCCTAGAAAGTCAAACCCCTATCAGATCGGGCATTTACAAAAAGTTTGATAAAGCAAAGAGAATTCTTGCCGAGGAGGCGAGAGATTGCAACATCAGCCTTCGACTCAACGGAGAATCCAGAGTTGAGATTGATGCGCTCCCCGTCTTTGAGCTACTACCTTTCGTATTGCTAGACAATGGCATTAAGTACTCTCCACCCAACCAAACTGTTACAGTGGAATTCGAAGTGCATTCGGGACGCCAAACTGTGACCGTGATTTCGATGGGTCCAGCAGTAAGCCGTGAAGAACTTCCAAAACTGTTCGACAAGGGATTTAGGGGTGCCAGCACCAAGTCTTTGCCGGGTCAAGGGCTTGGCTTATTTCTCGCCAAGAGCGTTTGTGATTTTCACGGGATAACCATACGAGCTGATTGTCAGTCAGGAGTGTCCTACCAGCTTAATGGCATTGATTACGCGGAATTTCGGGTCGAACTAAGGTTTTAGCAATGCCCACATTCTGAATTTATTGAGAGCGCCTGCCACAGCCCGGTCGAGAAGATGCCTTTCGATACAATTATATTGACCGGCCGCAAAAGTCCACATAACGGATGCTTACTAGAGCGCCATCGACCGGCAGAAATGGCCGGGCGACCAGGCAGACCTTCGGCCTATGCGGCCGGACCTAAAATCACCTGTTTGACTGCCATTGGTCCGTAAGCAGACTTGTGCCATATAGCAAGTTATGCCTCGGAATTACCATGGGCCTGAAAGGGAGGGTACCTCTAAAGTTGCTTAGCGTTTCAAGAAGAATGC
>Ga0210026_1003266_pt1 | contig 12674 bp, 14 predicted proteins | sample CryGeymeta201509_FD_183977 | JGI IMG/M metagenome (GOLD analysis project Ga0210026, IMG submission 183977) | Groundwater microbial communities from Crystal Geyser aquifers in Utah, USA - Crystal Geyser metaG 2015-09 (SPAdes) (version 2) | ecosystem: Environmental > Aquatic > Deep subsurface >... | reverse complement strand
TTTTTTACTTTGTTGTGTGCAATATTTTTCGCACTTTATATCGTGTATGTTGATATTATTAGCAAGAAGTTCGATTACATGCCCCTTACATTCATTCAAATTACCGTAACAGGAATTGGCGGGATAATTTCTGCGGCGGCATTGGGCGCTTTTGATCTTGAGCCTGCAAGATTTGCTCTAACCGGAAATTTGTTCAGTGCAATTTTATATACATCAATTCTTGCTACAGTTCTTACTACCATAATTCAAACTAAATATCAAAAAGCAGTAACGCCTACAAAGGCAGGAATTATATTTTCATTTGAACCAATATTTGCCGCAGCCATTGCTTTCTTTATGCTGAACGAGACGATGAGTTCCTTTGGCGTTGTCGGTTGTCTTTTTATATTTGCAGGGTTACTCGTAACAGAATTGCTTGATAAAAGTAGAGGATGATATGAGCATGAATGAACGCCGTGCAGAAATCATTGTAGATGGATTAGTTCAAGGCGTTGGCTTCCGCTATTTTGTTGTACGGGAAGCAGAGAAATTAAAACTGTGCGGGTATGTTAAAAATCTTTACACAGGCGGAGTACTTGCCGTCGTTGAAGGTCCCGAAGGGATGATTAACGAATTATTCAAGCAAATGAAATTGGGACCGATGCGCGCTTCAGTGCGCCGGTACAAAATCGAGTGGAGCGAAACTAAAAATGAATTTAAAGGATTTGACGTAAAATATTGAAAACACAATTTCGAATTGGACATGGTTTTGATGTTCACGCTTTTGCCGAAAACAGAAAACTAATAATCGGCGGAGTTGAAATACCGTACGAAAAAGGTTTGCTGGGTCATTCGGATGCCGATGTGCTTCTCCATGCAATCTGCGACGCTTTGCTGGGCGCACTGGCTCTTGGGGATATAGGTAAACATTTTCCCGACACCGATGATCGCTTCAAAAATGCCGATAGTAAAAAACTTCTCATACATGTTTATAACCTTGTAAAGGAAAAGGGATATGCACTCGGAAATATTGATGCGGTTATAATGGCACAAAAACCAAAGCTGATGAATTACATTTCATTAATGCAAAAAAAAATTGCCACGCTACTGGAATCGGAAGTTGATCAAATATCAATTAAGGCAACCACCACAGAAAAACTTGGTTTTGTGGGAAGAGAAGAAGGTATAGCTGCGATGGCGACGGTATTATTAATCAAATCAGAATGATATGATTGAATATATTCTCGATTTTATTTCCAACGCCGCCCCTTTCTGGATTTATGTAGCGCTTTTTGCCTTTGCTTATGTGGAAAATGTTTTTCCTCCTTCGCCGAGCGATTTAGTCGTCGTGGTGGGCGGTTCACTTATTTCTCAGGGTACAATAAGTTTTATCCCCACGTTGATATTGACAAGCATAGGCTCTGTTCTCGGATTTATGACTTTATTTTACATCGGTAATCAGCTTGATAAAAAAGTTATTCGCGCCGGCAAAATGAAATTCATCTCTATTGCAGCGCTTGAAAAAGCCGAAGGATGGTTTCTCAAATACGGCTATATCGTTATAGCCTTAAACCGCTTTATGCCGGGGACACGCTCGGTAATTTCTTTCTTTGCAGGCGTAAGTGAACTAAACATAAAAAAAACAGTTTTGCTTGCTACTTTAAGCGCTTTTGCCTGGAACGCAATAATAATTTATCTCGGTATTTTGTTCGGAAATAATATAGAAACTGTTGACTATTATCTTTCTACTTACAGCAACATAGTAATTGTTATTACAATTACTGTTCTTATATTTTTCATCGTGCGATATTTTTGGAATAAAAAAAAGAAGAAGGAAAATTGAAATTAAAATTCTGGAATAATAAAGAAGCTCTTACACCCCAACAGCGAAGACAAAGAAAAAATGACCGGCTGCTTCTCATTTCAAGCGGAATATTGCTCGGTATTTCATTCCCGCCATTTCCATTTCCGTTTCAGTTATTTATGTTCGCGGCGCTTGTGCCTTATTTTTATGTAATCGATCGGCGTGAAAAATTAATTGACATTAACCGCGCTACATATTTAACGGCATTTGTTTTCTGTTTGATAACAATTTACTGGGTTGGAAGCTGGCAGGCAGCAACAGATCCTTTCTTACTAATTTCAGGCGTACTGCTTGTCTTTTTTAATCCTGTTTTCTTTTTAATACCTTCAACATTATTCTTCTTTGCGCGGAGTCTATTTAATAAAAAATGGGCATTGTTTTTCTTCCCATTATTCTGGATAACTTACGAATATGCTTACATGATAACCGATGCAAGTTTTCCCTGGTTAACGCTCGGTAGCGGGTTGTCTCACTTTCTTCCTTTCATACAGGTCGCTGAATTTATTGGCGCTGTTGGAATATCGCTGCTTGTTCTTTATATAAATTATTTTGTATTTAGAGCTGCATTCCAATCGGGCGGGAAAAGGAAAATGATTTTTTGGACAATAGCTCTTTCTTTAATTACGCTCCCAATCATCTATGGATATTATCGTATAAATACTTTTGAAATGAGTAATAAAAAAGTGAAAGTGGGAATAGTACAACCCAACTTTGATCCATGGGATAAATGGTCCGAGGAAAGCAGTCCAGCGGCTGTGTTAGATTTGTATTTCGAAATGTCGAAGAAAGCAATAGATAAAAATGCCGCTTTGATCGTATGGCCCGAAACGGCAGTACCGGTATACCTTATGGGAGGAACATACTTAAATTTAACTGAAAGAATTTACTCCTTTCTTAAAGAACAAAATGTTTATCTACTTACCGGTATGCCCGATTTGAGGTTTTTCAGTTCAAAAGAAAATGCGCCTTCCGATGTTAAGTACAGCAAAGAGGGCGATTACTATTACGCAACTTATAATGCGATTTTACTTTTTTCACCAAATTCACAGTCGCTTCAAAGATACGGCAAAATGAAACTCGTCCCATTTGGCGAGCGTGTTCCGTTTGTTGACGAACTTCCTTTTCTCGGCAACTGGATAAAATGGGGCGTAGGAATTTCTGGTTGGAATGTTGGACAAGACACATCAATATTTTTTATTTCTAAAATAAAGATTGAAGAACCTGATGGTATAAAGGAAGATTCACTGCGCATAAACGGATTGGTTTGTTACGAGTCTATATATCCTTTCTTCAACGCTTCATTTGTAAACAAGGGGGTTGATTTTATTAGTGTCGTTACTAATGACAGCTGGTACGGCAATTCAAGCGGACCATATCAACACAAAGAGTTTGCCGTGCTTCGAGCAATCGAAAATAGAAAATCTGTAATTCGTGCTGCAAACGGAGGCATAAGCTGCATAATAGATCCGCTGGGCAGAACTGTAAAAGAAACAAAAATGTTCACCCGGGATGTACTGACCGGAGATGTAATCCTTCAGCCGGGAAAAACTTTTTTCACAGAACATTCTACCGCTATTCCTCTAATTGCATCAGCATTTTCATTATGGATATTAGGGCTTGTTATTATTCGTTGGATTAAAAAGAAATTAAAAATTTAAATTGAAAATAATCATGGTTATTTCTAAATGTGTTGCAAAGAATTTAATGGATAGCCCCATACTTAAACGGGCAAGTAAATTATCTTACTTGTAAAATATTCTGGTCACCGGATTGTAAATTATGACAAAAAAATATTTATCAAATCTCTTCAAGACCTATCAAAAAGGCGATGCAAGAGAAGAATCTTATTACAAACATCTTGCAGATTTTATTGCAGCATATTCTGAATCTGAGCGGAAAAAGAAAATTGATTCCGCAAGCCGGAATCAATAGATTTTAGAAATTAATGAAAATCAGTTTAGCGGCTTTCATGTATGTTCAAAATGCACCGATGCAATTTCAATATCAACTAACTCATTAATTCTTTTCAACTTCTTCGGCTAATGAGCCTGCAATTACTTTTACTTCGTATTCTGTGCCCAGCAAGTCATGCAGAGTCATTTTGCCGAGCATACCGTCTAAAAGTGTTTGGACGGTTTTCCATAGGCTTCTAATTGAGCAGTCAATTGTGTGGGTACAGATTGTTTCAAGCCCGGAATGATCATCGCAGAAACTTGATTCAAATAATTTTCCGCCCAGCACATTTAAAACATCACTTATTATAATTTCAGCCGGAGGGCGCGTAAGTTTGTATCCGCCTGTTTGTCCGCGGGTACTTTCCACAAAACCGCCGAGGCGCAAAATTCTTAATATCTTTCCTACATGCGCAGTGGATAATCCTTCAATCTGACTCATCTCCGGAATTGTAAGACCGTTGGGAGAATTAGACTTGCATATCCGTAATAAACATCTTAAACCATATTCTTCTTGTGTGCTGAACTTCATTTTAAGCCAATTTGAATAGCTGCCTTAATGCATTTACATTAAGACAGCCCAACGTGTTAATCATTCTTTAAATTTAGGAATTTTTGAACCGCATGATTTTGCATACTCTACCTGTGCAAACTGCTCCGGCGTAATTGAAGGACCTTTTGCAGAACAATATTGATCAAAAATAGTTGTGAGATTTTCTGCGATCTGTCCGGCTGAATATCCTTCGATGTTTGATCTTGGCACAAAGTGAAGCAGCTCGCCGTTCTTGAACAATGGGATGCTTGGGGAAGATGGAGGATAACTAATTACAAGCCGTCTTACTTTATCAACCGCTTCACGCTCCTGTCCTGCAAAAACCGTGTAAAGTTTATCGGGTATAATACTATGCTGAAGCGCCAAAGAAATAGCCGGGCGAGCGCTTCCTGCAGCGCATCCGCAAACCGAGTTAATAAACACAAGCGCTGTTTTATCATCATTTGCTTCAATTACTTTTTCAACTGATTCAGGGTTAAGCAGTTCTTCAAAACCAACCGCAATCAATTCATCGCGCATCGGCTGAACTGCACCCTGATCGTACATAGGGGGACGGGACAAAACATTAAACATATATATTTACTCCTTATTTATAATGACTTCTTAGATGAACTAAGAGAAAAAAACTTTATAGAAAACCAAGCTCAAGCTTTGCAACTTCGGACATCATGTCTTTATCCCACGGCGGATTCCAAACTAATTCTGTCTTTGCAGATTTTACTTCCGGCATAGAACCTATTTTTTGTTCAACTTCCGGAGGAAGCGAACCGGCAACAGGACAGGCAGGGGATGTCAACGTCATTTTAATTTTCACGTTCGCGTTGTCGTCTATGCTTATTTCGTAAATCAGTCCGAGTTCAAAAATATCCACCGGTATTTCCGGATCGTAAATTGTTTTTAATTTCTGAATGATTTTGTCTTCCAGAACTTGTTTATTTAATTCCGCCATAAAAAGACTATCTGTTATTAATTAAATTTTTTCTTCTGTTGAAACTGATGAGGATTCACTTTTTATTGCCGACTGCATTGTATGCCAGGCAAGGCTGGCGCATTTAACTCTTGCCGGAAAATCTTTTACTCCTGCAAAAACAGCAAGTTTGCCAAGTTCTTCAAGCGAGTTTTCTTCGTCGAGTTTTCCGGTAATCAGATCATGAAATTTTTCAAAAAGTTTTTCTGCTTCGACGACAGGCTTGCCTTTTACAAGTGAACTCATTAACGAAGCGGACGCTTTTGATATTGCGCATCCGGAACCTTGAAACGAAATATCTTTTATTATTCCATCTTCTATTAAAACATAAACATCAATTTTATCGCCGCATAAAGGATTATAACCTTCAGCAAAATGATTATGTTCCTCAATCTTTTTAAAATTGCGCGGGCTCTTATTGTGGTCGAGTATAACCTGCTGATAAAGTTCTCTTAAATCTTCTTTCATTTAAAGACCTCAATAACTTTTTTTACACCGTTGATTAGAATATCTATTTCATCTTTAGTATTATACATTGCAAATGAAGCCCTTGAAGTTGCTGGAATTCCAAAGCGGTGCATCAACGGCTGCGTACAATGATGTCCGGTGCGGATTGCGATACCTTCAAAATCTAAAAAAGTACCAACATCATGCGGATGAATTGTATCGAATATAAATGAAATAACCGCACATTTATTTTTAGCAGTGCCTATAATTTTTAAGCCGTCCAGTTTTTGAAGCTGAGCGGTTGCATATTCGAGCAAAGAGTTTTCATACATAGCAATTTTTTCAATTCCCATTTGCTCAACATAATCGATAGCAACTCCCAGCCCGATGGCATCAGCAATGTTTGATGTTCCCGCTTCGAACTTGTAAGGAAGCTCGTTGTATGTGCTTTCATTGTAAGTAACTCTGGCAATCATATCGCCGCCGCCCATGAATGGAGGCATTGCATCGAGTAATTTTTCTTTGCCGTATAAAACGCCTATGCCCGTGGGTCCGTAAAGTTTATGTCCGGAAAATGCAAGAAATTCGCAGTCAAGCTTCTGCACATCAACCGGCAAATGATTGATAGCCTGCGCCGCATCGAGCAGTACCGGTACGTTGTATTGATGCGCCGTTTCAATTATTTTTTTCACATCGTTAATTGTACCGAGAGAATTAGAGACAAAATTTATTGCGGCAAATTTTGTTTTTTCGCTGAAAATATTTTCGAGTTCGTTTAAAATCAATTCACCGTTATCGTCAACCGGTATGACTTTTATAGTCATGTTTTTTTCTTTAGCTATCAACTGCCACGGCACAAGGTTAGAATGATGTTCCATTGCGGTTACAACTATTTCATCTCCTGCTTTAAAATTAGCTCTGCCGTAAGAAGAAGCCACCAGGTTTATTGATTCAGTAGTTCCGCGGGTAAAAATAATTTCTTTGTCGCTGTTTGCATTTAAAAAGTTTTTAATTTTGATGCGCGAGTCCTCGAAAGCTTTAGTAGAAACTTCGCTTAGATGATGAACGCCGCGGTGAACATTAGCGTTCATGCTTGTGTAGTATTCAACGAGTGAGTCGATAACTATCTGTGGTTTTTGTGTTGTCGCAGCGTTATCAAGATATACCAGGGGCTTGCCGTGTATAGTTTTTGAGAGAATAGGAAAATCATTCCTAATCTTTTCAATATTAAATATGCCCGCTTCCGGCATTCCGGAAGTTTCGGTTCTGTTAGTCACAGTAATACCTATTGATTAAATTTTTTCGTTAAAATAGCCTCTACGTAATCTCTAACCGGCAGCAGCTTTATTGTTTTTATCACGTCGCTAGCAAATGCGTGCAGCAACATAGCGCGGGCAATATCTTCGCCGATGCCGCGGGTTTTTAAGTAGAACATTGCCTCTTTATCAAGCTGCCCGATTGTAGCGCCGTGAGAGCATTTCACGTCATCGGCAAAAATTTCGAGCTGCGGTTTAGTATTTATTAAAGCCTCGTTTGAAAGAATAATATTGTTGTTTTCCTGAAATGCGTTTGTCTTTTGGGCATCCGGTCTTACAATCACTTTCCCGTTGAAAACGCCGCGCGATTTATCATCCAAAATTCCTTTGTAATGTTCGTGACTATTGCAGTGCGGCTGCGCATGATCAATAAGTGTATGTGTATCACACAACTGCGAATCGTCAAGCAGGAAGAGTCCGTTAATAGTACACTCGCCGCCCTTATCATTAAATTTTGAATTAATATCATTTCTGCAAATATCACCGCCAAGTGAAATTGCATGTGAAGTAAAATTACTTGAAAGTTCCTGGTCAATTACAGTTCGTGAGATATGAAACGCTCTTTTGCTTTCTTCCTGAAGTTTTACATGATCGAAATAAGTGTTTTCCCCAACTACAATTTCAGTAATAGTGTTAGTAAAATAAATATCTTCGCTTAACGAAACAAAATGTTCCAACACCGATGCCTGCGAATTTTTATCTGCGATAAATAAATTTCTCGGCTGAATAAGCGCTTTATCTTTCCGCGCATCAGCAATAAAAAGAAGATGAATTGGATCTTCAATTATCTTTCCTTCCTGAACATGCACAAATGCGCCATCAAAAGTATAAGCAGCGCTGAGGGAAGTAAAAATTTGTCCTTCACTTAAAGCATATTTACCAAAATGTTCTAATACATTCGGGTCATCTTCTTCCACATCAGTGGCAATACTTTTAACAATTAATCCATCGGGAAGATTATTAATCTTCGATAAATTTTCATCAAACCTTCCATTAACAAATACCATTACATGATTAAATGTATCCCCCAAAAGAAACTGTTGAATATCGTCATACATCAACGGAAGCACAGCAGGCAGCGGGTTAAACGAATGTTTGAGCAGCGGCGAAATATTTGTATAACGCCATTCTTCATTTTTTAAGTTCGGAAATTCAGCTTGTTCAAAATTTGCAAGCGCCTCTTTACGTATGCTATGCAAGGGCTGTTTGCTCTGTCCGTTAAGGCTCTTCTCAAAATCGGTAAAGCTGCTTGTTAAAGTATTTTTAAAATTTGCAATATCATTCATTATTTATTTATCTCCATTCTTCACGCATTAAGCAACCGCATCGGTTTTAATCCAGTCGTAACCTTTTTCCTCAAGTTCAAGTGCAAGCTGCTTACCTCCGGATTTAACAATCTTGCCGTCCGAAAGAACATGAACAAAATCCGGGACGATATAATTAAGCAAACGCTGGTAGTGGGTTACAAGTATAGTTGAATTTTCGGGAGATCTCAATTTCTCTACTCCATTAGCGACAATTCGCAGTGCATCAATATCAAGCCCGGAGTCTGTTTCATCGAGTATAGCAAGCTTCGGTTCGAGCACTGCCATCTGGAAAATTTCGTTCCGTTTTTTTTCTCCTCCGGAAAAACCTTCATTAACAGATCGCTTCAGCAATGCCTGGTCGAGTTCTACAATTTTCATTTTCTCTTTTATCATCTGGAGAAAATCCACGGCATCCATTTCTTCTTCACCCCGGTATTTACGGATTTCATTAACGGCTGTTTTTAGAAAATTTGTATTGCTTACACCGGGCAACTCAACCGGATACTGAAAAGCGAGAAATATCCCCTCGCGTGCGCGGTCTTCAGGCGAAAGTTCAAGCAGATTTTTACCTTTATAAATTATTTCGCCCTCCGTCACTTCATAATTTTCATGCCCCGCAAGTACGTTTGCAAGAGTGCTTTTACCGGAGCCGTTTGGTCCCATAATCGCATGAACCTCACCCGCGTTAACTGTTAAATTTATTCCTTTTAATATTTCTTTACCTTCAATTTTCGCATGAAGATTTTTTATTTCTAATAACATACTCTTCCTTATTTCTTATCTCTTAATTCTTAATCGATTGATTAGCTTTCAACAAACCTGCATCACTACAGTTATGCACGATATTTTTTATCCGACGCTTCCTTCGAGACTTACACTAAGAAGTTTTTGAGCTTCCACAGCGAACTCCATCGGTAGTTCTTTAAATACTTCTTTGCAATAGCCGTTAACAATTAAACCAATTGCGTCTTCAGTTGAAATCCCTCTTTGATTTAAATAAAACAATTGGTCTTCACCAATTTTAGAAGTTGTAGCTTCATGTTCCACTTGGGCGGAGGGATTATTTATTTCAAGATACGGGAATGTGTGCGCACCGCATTTATCGCCGATCAACAGAGAATCGCACTGAGAAAAGTTCCTTGCGTTTTCGGCTTTTTTCGTAATCTTAACTAAACCACGATAACTGTTCTGACTCTTACCTGCAGAAATGCCTTTAGATATAATTGTACTTTTTGTGTTTTTGCCGATGTGTATCATCTTCGTTCCGGTGTCAGCCTGCTGATAATTATTAGTTAGTGCAACGGAGTAAAACTCACCGGTTGAATTATCGCCCTGCAAAATACAACTTGGATACTTCCATGTTATTGCCGATCCTGTTTCAACCTGAGTCCATGAAATTTTTGAATTAACACCACGGCAGGCGCCCCGTTTTGTAACGAAGTTGTATATTCCGCCTAAACCTTCTTTATTACCCGCGTACCAGTTTTGCACCGTACTATATTTTATTTGAGCGTTTTCGAGTGCAACAAGTTCAACAACTGCAGCGTGAAGTTGGTTTTCATCTCTTCTCGGTGCAGTGCAGCCTTCCAGGTAACTAACATAAGCGCCCTCGTCCGCAACTATTAGAGTTCGTTCGAACTGTCCGGTGTTGGCGGCATTAATTCTAAAATATGTAGAAAGCTCCATTGGGCAGCGAACTCCTTTAGGTATATAAACAAAAGATCCATCGCTGAATACTGCAGAGTTCAATGCGGCAAAAAAATTATCGGTAGAGGGTACAACGCTTCCGAGGTATTTTTTAACTAATTCGGGATGATTATGAACTGCTTCGCTGAATGAGCAAAATATTATTCCAAGTTCGCCAAGTTTTTCTTTAAATGTTGTTGCTACCGAAACACTATCGAATACCGCATCAACTGCAACGCCGCTAAATAATTTTTGCTCCTCAAGCGAAATGCCGAGTTTATCAAAAGTAGCTCGTAATTCGGGATCGACTTCGTCAAGGCTATTTAACAGAGGTTTTTTCTTCGGCGCAGAATAGTATGAAATATCATTGTAATCAATAGGGTCATACTTAACATTAGACCAATGAGGTTCTACCATCTTTAACCAGTGGCGGTATGCTTTCAGCCGCCATTCAAGCATAAATTTGGGTTCATTTTTCTTTTTAGAAAGTTGGCGTATTACTTCTTCATTTAAGCCTTTAGAAAATGTATCGCTCTCAATATCAGTTACAAATCCATATTTATATTCCTGGTTCGCAAGTTCTTCTAATTTGGAAACTTCTGTCGAACTCATAAAATCTCCTAACTAACTTTTCTGTGAATTTTAGATAAAATTCAATTAATTTTTACAATTCAAATCTAATTAATCTGTACAAAAAAGTCAAGATTGAATTTTACATACATATTCTGAAAGTATTCTTAATCTAGAATTCAATGTTTTTTGAGATTAAATAATTAGATTTGAAGAATTAAATTTGATTCATTTTTAGATACAAATCGAACTCGTGGCAAAACTTTCTTTAAAAAAAGGAATATTTTTTTTCTTCTATAATACTATCGTCGTATGTGTCTTCATCTTAATTGGTGAATTTATAGTTAGATTATTTGTCCCATCAATTCAGCCCCAGGGCAGTGATAGGAAACTATTTGAAGAAAATAGATATTATAATTCTATTGGCTTAGCGCCGTTAAGCAAAGGATATTCAAACGGAAAATTGGTAGGAGTTGATCAATATGGATTTCGAGTTACCAGTCAAAAAATTGATACTTCTAAAAATAGCTGGCTTTTAATTGGTGATTCGGTAACAATGTGTATTGGAGTTGAATCTGATTCTACATTTGCGGGACTCATTCAAAAAAAAGAAAAGAATATAAATATCTTAAATCCATCTGTTTTAGGATGGGGAGTTTATGATTATTATAATGCTGTAAAATATTTCATTATAAAGGAAAAGAATAAACTAAAAATTGATAGAGTTATAATTTTTTATTGTCTCAACGATTTGTATTCGAATCAACCCAACGAAGAAGAACTAAGTGAAATTAAAAACCAATTTGAAAATATTCTACGCTTTTTAAGAATTAACAGCAGACTTTATATCTTCCTAAAGAATTTCATTTCTGATAGATCGAAATCTTATTTCGAATTTGAAGAAAACTTTTATTTAAAAAATAATAAGGATTTTGAAAAAGGAATCAAAGTTATTAAGGTCATAAATAATTACTGTAATGTGGAAAATATAGATTTTGTCATGATTATCGTGCCTTATGAATATCAATTACGAAAAAATAATTTACAGTTTAAATTTTCCCAAGAAAAAATTAAAGATGCTTTGAAAGATTACAATATCAAATTTTATGATTCATTTGATTTTTTTAAAAGTTCAAAAATTTTATCAAAAAAATTATTCTTGTATGCAGATGGCATTCACCTTTCAAATTCGGGGCATAAGCTGTTAGCTGAATATGTTCAACGAATTCTTAATTTATAACAATCTAAGCGTAGTGCGGCAGCAAACCAAAGTTCAAGCGGCTTTGTGAAAATATCATAGCACGGCAAGACGCAATGTTGAATTATGAATTATGAATTTTGAATGAAACACAATCCGCTTGCGGGATTGAGAGCGAAGCAATCTCGAAATTCTACACTGGGATTGCTTCATTCGAGGACTCATTCGCAATGACACTTTGTTTTTAGAGATGCCCTAAAGTTAAAAGTAAAAAACATAAAAAATATCTTGACATGAAAAATCCGTTAGCTAACGGATACATATCAATACTATAAGAATCTTATTAAAAGCTCTATTTGATGAAGTAATAAAGTTCTGCCTGATTAACAAACACAAAAATGAAAACACAACATCTAAGTTTTGAACAGAATTGCCCAAGTTTAATCGTTCAAACTTTATCCGTATACTTTTTCTTATAGTAATTTTACCGGCAATTGTTTCGCTGCCGGCAGAATCCATTTCCATTTTATTTCTCATCAACATTGGAGGCTGGTAGTCTCCAGTTTCTTCAATTTCTAAGACCTTTCCAATATTTATATTCAGCGCCTTCGTCATATATTCTGCTTTTTCCTTTGCCGCGATCAAAGCTTTTTGATAAGTGGTTTTATTATAGAACTCAAAGTTGGATAAGTTATAATACGAGTTAACGGTAAAATTATCCGAGGATGCAAGTTTATCTGTAGCTTCATAATATCTTGAAAAATCCTTAAGTTTGAACGTAACGTTTGTAGCGGCAAAAAATCCTTTATCTACTCTTTTATTATTTTGCCATTCG
>Ga0210026_1003255_pt1 | contig 12711 bp, 5 predicted proteins | sample CryGeymeta201509_FD_183977 | JGI IMG/M metagenome (GOLD analysis project Ga0210026, IMG submission 183977) | Groundwater microbial communities from Crystal Geyser aquifers in Utah, USA - Crystal Geyser metaG 2015-09 (SPAdes) (version 2) | ecosystem: Environmental > Aquatic > Deep subsurface >... | reverse complement strand
TAGGCTTTATAAAAATAAGTGCGGCTTTTTACAGACGCACTTATATTAGAGTTACTGTAAAATAAATTTTTCAGGTTAATGTCATTTCGACCGAAGGGAGAAATCTCATGTTCTTAAGAGATTTCTCAGTCTCCCAAAGGGATGCCTTTGGCAGAAGACTCCTTCGAAATGACAGATAAGCTATTTTGCAGAAACTCTATTATTATTACTGATACACTACTTTACTTCATCAACACAATTTTCTGAGTTTTGATAAAACTATTTGTTTGCAATTTTACGAAGCATATTCGGCTCGCAATCCCTCCGTTAGTTAACGGATGCCGCACTATAAATGACAGAAACATAGGCTGCGCAACAACTTTAGTTAGCACCTATACCAACAAAAGTAATGATTGATGAGTTCACTCTAAGAAGGTTCTGTTGAGTAATGTCATTGTCCTTTGAATGACGTATTAGCTAACGGACGTCTCGCAATGATAATAATTACCGTTTTAGACCGGACTCGTTAATAATTTAGCGCCTCTGTTTAAGTATAAAACGATTAACTAAATCTGGCACAAAGCTTGGGTATTAAAGTTCATATTAAATCAGGAATTGATATTTACCTGAGGCAATATTATGTTTAGATCGTAATATTAAATTATCCCGGAAGAACTTTATGAGAGTGCATTCAATAATTAAAACCTCCTGGTTAAGTTATCGCCCCGGCATAATTTTCTTATTCCTTATCAGCTTTATCAGTTTTCTTAATTGTAATAAAACTCCTCCTCCCGAAAAAAATGTAATCGTGGAAAAACTGCACGAAGCTTCTAATTTCTGGAGCGTTGACACGTTTGCTCTACCGGGCATCTTTAGTGAGTTTTACTCTTTCCGTATTACAAATAATTTATTGTTCGCACATAACAACACAGCTATTTTTTGCTTCAATGGCAAAAAATGGGCTAAGTTTTTTGACAATGAGTGGCTGAAGATTAGTTACGTTTCTGTAAATAATAACAATTTATTGATCTGTGGTGAAAATATAAAGAATCCTTCCGGGAATAAAATAATCTGGGGAAAATTGCAAAATAAAGAAGATGAATTAAAAGTTACAAAAATAATTGAGCTGCCTTACTTATTCAGCGAAGGTGTTTATGGGGCTAAATTTGTAAATGGAAGAGAAATTTTTGTTCTTGGGTTACAGGAGTTTGAGATTGTTGAAGTTAATAGGGATGAAATAACAGGCGTAAAACATTACCCGCTTGAAATAAACCCGGCAGCTAATTTATCATTGCATCTCAAATCAGACTCCGGCGCCACATTGTTTGTTTCGAAAGATAGCGTTTACTTCTTCAATGATTCTTCCGCAGCGCCGAAAATTTCCCCTCTCCTGGGTTTCCCGGATCCTTTATTAACGCATGATAATATTGAGTATCCGTATGAACTTATTTCTTTTGAAGGGGATATAAATTTTGGAATAAGTAAAAGGAAAGATAAATTTTATATCTACGAAAAAGTGGGCAGCCAATATGTTTCTTATAGAGTTGATTCATTAAAACTTGTAACCGGTGAATGGATATCTTCAACTTCAATAAATCATTATTCGGTAATTAATAAAAATAACATTTGTGTACTTTTAAAAAACGGCGATGTTTTAATCAACATCCCGGGCGGCTCTAACTTTAATAATCTATGGAGAATCATATATCAGTTTAAATTCGGGAAAATTGATATTGCGGGTTATAAAGATTCAACACAAATATTCTTTACATCTCCTCCGTATTTATTTTCGTTGAAGATTGAACCGAAGCACAATAGAGAACAACCTATTGAATATGTAAAAGCCAGAGGTGTTTTCTATTGCAAATCGTATGAAAAGTCGTCTTCAATTTATGGAAGCGCTGTTAATGATTTTGACGGCGATGGTATTGAAGATTTTTACCTCGTTGATATGATTGATATTAACTGCTATTACCCTAACGCCGGAAAACAGCTAAATTCTAAGTACCTTACTAATTATGCATCTAAATTTGGTCTCGCTGGAAAAGAAATAAAAGAAAAGTGGTCAAATTCAAAATTCACTTTCGACTTGGGATTATCTGTAGGTGATATTGACGAATCGGGCAGTGAAGATATAATTATTACAAACCTTGAAGGCAACAATTTTGCAATGCTAAATAACGGTTTAGCATACTTCCGCAATAGTTCCGATGAGCTGAATTTAAACATTGATATGCACCGAAGCGAAAGCGCTGCGCTTGCAGATGTAAATGGTGATGGTTATCTCGATATTTTTTTTACAAGCTACCTTTACACAAATAGATTGTTCATAAACAATAAAGGAATAAATTTTTCTGAAAAAACCGACCCTTACAGGCTGACCTCAAACTGGGGAAGTATTAGCTCGGCTTTCGGCGATATTAATAATGATGGCTTGCCTGACCTTTACGTTGCAAACTGGATGAAAGAAAATAAGCTTTATCTAAATTCGGGCAAAGGATATTTTAAAGATATTACAAGCAAAAGCGGCGCTTCTTGCGGAAGTTTGAAGCGAAGCAATTCCGTAGTATTTGCAGATTTTGATAATGACGGTGACCTCGATATTTTTGTGGGTAATAGAGACCATCCAAATAACCTGTTATTAAATCGTGGGAATTTAATATTTGATGATATTTCTCAAAGTGCAGGTTTTAGCAAGCCCTACAGAACTTATGGAGTTATTTGCGCAGATTTTAACAACGACGGTTGGATAGATATTTTTATAACCGATGTAGGTTCCCCCCACCTATTTATTAATAAAGGGCTGAAAAATAACGCCCCCGTTTTTGAAGACGAAACTTCTTTGTCGATACCCAATTTACCCTGGCTGTATTCAGAAGGGAAAGGAGCGGTTGCGCTCGATTATAATAATAATGGCGCTCTTGATATTCTTCTCGGGCAATATAAATCAGCAATCATTTGTTACACTAATTTTAACACCGCAAACAATTATATACGCGTAAAAATTGAAGGGAGTGAAAGCAACAGAAGCGGAATCGGCACAAAATTAAAATTAATTTTTAATGATACGGTGCTGGCATATAGAGAAGTAAGTAGTAACAGCGGATATGCTGCCGCAGGCTCCAGAATTCAACAGTTTGGGCTGGGCAGGAGAACCGGCAATTTTATAGTTGAAGCAGAATTTCCCAAAAGCGAAATTGTTAGAAGATTCAGTGTTAAAAACAATTCTATAATCACTATTTCGGAGCATGAAGGTTTAACCCGTTATTACTTTATTGCAAAAAAGATTTTAATAAAATTTTTATTTGGAAGTGATTTTAGATCCCAGCTCATAAAATTTTTCATCTTTTTAATTTTATTTTTTGCATTTCTTGCTTCGGCAAAAACAGGTTTTGTAAAGCAAAAGATTACAATAGTCCCCCGCGCACTTTCACAAAAAAAATCCACATTTTTCCAAATTTCCCTTTCGGCATATCTACTATCAATATTTATCATCGAAACCGTCTACTTTTTCTTTCCGGATTCGGTTGGCTGGATTAACTCTACCCGGAATTATTTTGTACGTGATGCTGTTCCATTGCTAAATGCGATAATAGTTATTCCTCTATATTTACTGAAAATAAAGAATAGAAGAATTGCAGCGAACGACGACTTCAATCCATTAAAAGATTTATTGCAAAAAATTCAGAGTTTTCATCATGGCGAGAGTTCTGCTATGAACCTAAACCGGATTTCACTCTATTTTAAAAATCTACCTTCAATTGGAAATAATAATCCGGCATTATTAGAGCGCCTAAATGATGTTATAGATGAATTTATACTTGCAACGTCTAAAGATATTGAGAGCATTTCTGGAATGCTACTACAAATGGGAAATGATGCAAAGTTTAGTGATATTTCGTCAACTCTTATTCTAAAGAGCAAAGAATTTTCAAGAATAAATAAAGAGCTCGAAACATTACTGAACAGTTTTGTAAAGTCAACGGGTAAAAATCTTAAAATGGAAGATATAAGTTTATATCAAAAAAATGTTGCACAGAGTGTAGATGAAATTAAAACCAATATGCAATTTATCATAAAGCTTTTTGAGTCTAAAATAAGCACACCGATTATTCATCTACTTGCACACATAGAGAAGAAATATTGCCGCCCAAACAAAAAGCATTATTCTATTTCGATTAGTTATCCATCCAATGACGTAAGAGCAGTCATTCCATTTGGCGAGGCAGAAAAAGTAATTTCTAATTTGATTCAGAACTCGATTGAAGCATTTGATTTTGAAAATAGAGCGATGAATAAAATTGAAATTAACACAACAAAAACCGCCTCTGATTTTTATGTTTATATAAAGGACAACGGATGTGGAATAAAAGAAGAAGATCAATTAAAAATTTTTGCAACTGGTTTTACAACAAAACCCGGCGGGCATGGTTTTGGATTACATTGGATTGCTCAAACATTAAATACATACGGAGGAAGTATAACATTCAATTCAACCTGCGGAGAAGGCACGGAATTTATTTTGCGGTTCAAAGTGTTTTAAAAGGGCTTCCCGATTCCTTCTCTATAATCCACCCCGATTGGTCTCCGAAAATAATTCTTTTAAAAAATAAAAAAAAACATTACCTTTAGCAGGGGTTAAGAGAGAATTTTTTATTTCTTCAACGGTTGGAATGCAAAAATTATTAATAATAGATGACAGCGTGCCTTTCTTAAAAGACATTGAACTTCTTTTACAAAAGAAATATGAAATAAAAACTGCCGTTAATGGTCAGTTGGGTCTAAACTATTTACGGAACGAAAATTTTACCGCCATACTGCTGGACATTAAAATGCCCGTTATGAATGGATTAGACGTGCTGAGAAAAATGAAAGAAGAGTTTAGTGTGCCGCCGCCTGTAATCATTGTGTCGGATAGCGGTGAAGTTGATACGGTTGTAAAGGCAATGAACATGGGAGCCTTCGATTATATTCAAAAAGATTTTAATCTAGAAATCCTTACACAAAAAATTAATAACGCATTAGAAAACAACGAACTTAAAAAAAAGGTTACGCATTTAAAAAACCTTGTGGATGAAAATTACGACCGTTTTATTTTCCAAAGCCAGGTAATGCAAAGGGTAAATGAAGAAATAAATAAATGTGCAAGGTTAGACTGCGATATTTTAATAAAAGGTGAAACTGGAACCGGAAAGGACCTTGCAGCTTACGAAATTTATAAACGCAGTAAAATTAACAACAGTGTTTTTATACAACTACCGCTTTCCAGTCTTAGCCAAAATTTAATTGAATCAGAGTTATTTGGTTTCGAGAAGGGAGCATTTACCGGCGCAGAGAAAACGCATATGGGAAAACTTGAATTAGCAAATAGGGGAACGCTTTACATACCGGAAATTTCTTCAATTGATGAGAACACGCAACTAAAACTGCTGCAGTTTATGCAGTACAAAACCATAAATAAAGTTGGGCAAACTAAAGCCGAGCCTACCAAATTAAATTTAAGGCTAATAATGGCTACCAACGAAGACCTTGAAAAAAAAGTTTCTGAAAATAAATTGCGAGCCGATTTTTTCTACCGCGTTGATGCTGTTTCAATAAATCTCCCCCCGTTGCGCAACAGAAAAGAAGACATCCCATTGCTTGCAAATTATTTTATTAAAAAAAATTCGCAAAAGTTATTACTAAGAGAAATTGAATTTGATGATGTGGTAATTGATCAACTGTCTAATTACGATTGGCCAGGAAATATTAGACAATTGAGTAATACAATTCTTAAAGCTATTGTACAGATGGATGAAACGAGCAGTATAGTTGACGCTTCGTGCCTTCCCCCTGCTATACTGCAGCATGGAAATATTAGCGGCACAGAGTTACTAAATTTAACTAACTACGAAAAAGCAAAACGCAATTTTAAGATCGAGTATTTTTCTTCATTACTAAAAGAAACAAACGGTAATTATACTAAAGCTGCATCTTTGGCAGGCATTTCGCGTAATGGATTGGATAAAGCGCTTAAAGATATTGGGTTAAAATAATTTGTTTTAACTTTCCTCAAAAAAACTACTAACTAAAGTTAGCGCCTATAACAACTACAGTAAGCACCAGTCAAACAACAATTCCAAAATTCTCGCTAAAAACACTTCTTCCTTTTATGGTACGTGCCTTGCATTAAAATAAACAGCCGTATCATTTTCTCAAGTTAACTTCTTTTTTTAACAAATCAGTACGGCAGAAGCGTACAAGTAAAACGGTTGAAATTGAATTCGTGTTTTTTCAGTATCGCTTAAATTATTATAAAAATTGATAAATAAATGAAATACCCAATACCAATTCAACCATTACATAAGAAAAATGTAGCTGTTCAAGAAGCAGTATTTGCTTTTAGCAATATTGAAACAATCGATTTAAAATCGACAGATAAAAACTATTAAATAAGGAGGCTCTAATGTTTTCAAGTAATTATACTTTTATCCGTAACTGGTCGTTCATTACAATTTTTTTGTTGAGCGCCATTTCAGTTTTTACTCAAAATAAAGTTTTACTGAATGACGAATTCCCGCCTGATGAAGAGTATCAATCGGTAAATAACAATAATCCGATGATAAAATTCTCACCTGCCAAATCGATTTTAACTCCCAATAACGGTTGGGTGTATCGCCAATCTAGAATACTCGACCCTAACTACACGTACTCCATCGGCGAGTATTATGACAAATACTTAAATGGAAAAATTTACGAAGAGATTATTTTTTACAGAGGCGCGCTTGGGAAAACGCCTATGCAGGTATATACGGTAAATTATAACAATGATATGCTTCCGGTAAGCTCTTTAACTCAAAGATTCGATTCACAGATGAAGCGGGTTAACTACAGCTCATCAAACTATACTTATAACGCCAGCGACCAAATGACCGAAGCGATAACTGTAATTTATACTGATTCGGTTACAACAATTAATTCTCAAAAAACAACATACGCTTATTATCCAAGCGGCTTGCTTTCTGACATGACGTTTTACAATTATGATATCTCTACATGGGTCGAATCTAGCTCTTATCATTACGAGTATAACACTAATAATCTTACTTCTGTAAGATATTTTTATATTTGGAATGGATCCGGATGGGATACTTCTTCAAGATTAATATATACCTATGATTCTAATAATAATATGATCTTACAGACCTACGAAAGATTCAGTCAAGGAGCATGGATTTATTCATATAAGTATGAATCTTCATACGATTCAGAAAACAGAGTTATTCATACTTTTTATTATCGTTATCAAAACAACGCGTGGGCTGTTACAGCTAAATATGAGTATTCTTATGATGCTTCGAATAACAGAACTATGTACTATTATGAATGGGCAAATGGTTCATGGGTTGTTAAATACTCTCAATCAGAAACTTCCGGCAGTGAACCAAACCTAATAAATATTTCTCCTGTCGATGCGTCCAATCTTATTCCGGGTAATCATGTTTATCTCGATTGGGGTAATTATAATGTTGACGCCGTAAATATAAAATTCAGCCCCGATGGCGGACAAAATTGGTCAACCATAACATCTAACAAAAGCGCACCCTATTTGTGGACAATACCGGCAATTGAGAGTGAAAATTGTTTGATAAGATATGAGTCATCACAAAACAATGCAGTCTATTCAATAAATGAATTACCATTTACTATAATGGAGTTGTACCAAACTTTGACGCATGCAACCGAAAATGTACAAGTTAATGTTTTTAATAACGGTATTATCGGGCAAGATGATAACGCAGGCATTGGAGTCGGCTTCATTTATAAAAACAATAATAATGCTCTATTTACCGGCGGTTTTGTAATTGGCGATGCTGCCCGCGGGGTCGAAGGAATGATGGGAAGTTTTAACTTAGCTGATTTTTCAAGTAATGTGCTAATGAAAAACTTTACCTCCAACAGTTACTTTGATGAAATAAGTTTTGCCGAAATGAACGACTACTCATCTAATAACATGTTTAACGTCTCCATAAAACAAAAAACCTACTCAAGAACCACAGACGATTTTGTTTTCTTCAATTATATGGTTACAAACGAAAACAACACATCATTAAATAATATCTATCTCGGTATTAATCTCGATTGGGATATTGGAGACTATGCAACTAACAGAGGCGGTTACGATATAACCAGAAATTTAATTTATCAATATGACTTCGTTGGAGTGGCAGACCCTAATTATTATGGGGTTATTGCATTAAACGGGATGGTTGGAGGAAGTGTAACAAACTATGGAGGCACAAGGGTAGAATTATTTCAAAATTTTATTTCAACCGTTTATTCGCCAGTAATAAGTAATAGCGATTACCGCAGCTTTATTTCTTCAGGTCCATATGATATTGCAGCCTACAATAATGTTAATGCTGTATTTGCTTTGGTAGCGGGCAGCAGTCTTGCTGAACTACAATCCAATGCCGACCTTGCAGCGGCGGTTTATCAAAGCGGCGTTGTTGGCGTTAAAGTTGATAATATTTCTTTGGATGATTTTAACTTAATGCAAAACTATCCCAATCCGTTCAATCCAATTACAACAATAAAATATTCAATTGCTAAGCCGGAGATAGTAACGTTAAAAGTTTACGATATTCTCGGTAAAGAAATATCTACTTTAGTAAATGATTTTAAGACGGCGGGCAGCTACGAAGTAAATTTTGATGCTTCGCAATATTCCAGCGGAATGTATTTGTACAAACTTACTGCAGGTAATTATATTAAAGTTAAGAAGATGATTTTAATGAAATAATTTTCGCCTAAGTTCTGTTTATTCTTCAAGCCGTCCGTTAGCTAACGGATAAAAAACGGGCGGTTTTTTTTTGCTCCGCATTTTGGCGGTTTAACTTATACAGACCTCTGAAAAATTCCAATTTGTCATATTGAGTCCGTTAGCTAACAGACGAACTAACGGAAATAGTTTCTAACCCATAAACTTAACTTGAATAGTTAAAATATTTTCCTTAACGTTTAACCAATCGGAAATGCAGTTTATTCTAATAAACAAGTTGTGCAAGAAACATTTCTAATACGAGGCGGATATGAACATTAAGATTTTGCAGCTATTATATTTTTACTTTGTCAGCATAATATTTTCAAGTATGATTATGTCGCAAACAAATCATATTGATAAACCACCCGGCTACAATCCGTTAGCTAACGGACGGGCTCTCGATTCACTATACTCTGATACTTCTCAGTTAATACCCGATTACAGAAACCACAAAAACATACCGGAATATGATCCATCACTTATGCCGCTAAACTATGGATTCCCAAACGGCAGAACAAGCACCGGTGTTTGGACGGAGTTAAATCCTAAAGTGCCGAGAGTCAATTATCTTGGAATTGATTTTATAGACTCATTAACCGGATGGGCGGTTGGCGCTAATGGCGCAATAATAAAAACAACTGATGGAGGGAAAAATTGGGAAACAAAGCATAGCGGTGTTACAAGCATTTTAACTCATGTAAACAGTTATAACGGCAATGTAGTAATCGCAGTTGGATTTGGAGGAAAAATACTCCGTTCTTCAGATGCCGGTGAAACATGGAATTCAATTACAAGCACAGCAGTGGCAGATCTATGGCGCGTTCAAATGCTTAATGACACGCTCGGCTGGATATGCGGAAAGTTTTATCACTTATATAAAACAATAGACGGCGGACTAACCTGGCAAAGTGTTTCAGCGGGTTTTCCACAAGATTATTGGTCGCTTGATTTTCTTAATGAAGACATAGGTTTTATTTCATGCGGGCTTGGCAATTTATTAAAAACAACGGATGGCGGAGTAAATTGGCAGCAGCTAAATATTGGAGAAGATGTTTCATTATACTGCGTTACTATGTTAGACGACCGGACTATTGTAACCGGCGGCTTTACACGAATAGCAACTACTTACGACGGAGGAAACACATGGCATATAGTAGGGTTAGGCGGAATCTTTTATTCAATTGCATTTAGCGACAGTTTAAACGGCACGGCATTATCCGATGCTTTAGTGTACCGCACAACGGACAGAGGTATTAGCTGGAATAGTTTGTTTGTCTCTTCCTCAGCACTTAACTGGGTGGTTTTTATCGATTCACTCACCGGCTATTACGCAGGCAACGGACTTAGAATACAAAAAACTATAGACGGCGGACTTACGTGGAAGCAGTTAATATTTAACGATAATTTTTACGATGTACATTTTATAAATGAAACAACAGGTTTTGTATTAAGCGAATCTTTATATAAAACAACCGATGGAGGTATGAGTTGGGATAAAAATCCTAATGCACCGGGAGGCTATGATATACTGTTTGTAGACAGTACAACCGGCTTTATTTGCGGCAGTCAGGCATCATTATACAGTCAGGCATTATTCAAAACTACAAACAGCGGAGATAGCTGGTATCCAACAAATACACTCGGGCTTAATACCAGTAAAGTATTTTTTATAACAAAACAAATTGGATGGGCATTATCTGCAGGAAAGATATTAAAAACAACAGACAGCGGTGAGAACTGGTTTATTCAAATACAAGCAACAGATGGCTTTACAAGTGTATTCTTTATTGATTCGTTAAATGGATGGGCTACGTCGAGGTATATATGGCAGACTACTGATGGGGGAGTGAATTGGAGTCAACAAACCTATCTGCCAAGTGACACTCACGACGATGTGTATTTTGCAAATAAAGACACAGGGTGGATTTCACATTACTCTAGTATTAACACATCACTTTTTAAGACAACTGATGGAGGTGAAAATTGGTTAAATATCAATGAAGTAACAGGAGCCCGGAAATTTTATTTCTTCCCAAATCCAATTCATTGGATCATCCTCGGCTTTTCAAGGTATTACATAACAATTGACAGCGGTTTCAGTTGGATAGAATTTACAAGTGAAGTTCCGCTGGGATTGAATAGTTTCAATGCGCCAAACAATAACCTTGGTTTCGCGGTTGGCAGCACAGGATTAATCCTTAAATATGAAGACACTACTTATGTCCCTGTTGAATTAATTTCCTTTTCAGTGAAGTCAAACAAAGGATTAATAGAACTAAAATGGACTACCGCTACAGAAACAAATAACAGGGGATTTGAAATCTTACGATCAACAGATAACGAAAACTGGAATATAGTTGGATTTATTACTGGGAATGGAACAACAACAATTCTTCATTCTTATCAATATACCGATGAAGTAAAAATTACAGGTAATTATTATTACAAACTTAAGCAGGTTGATTACAACGGAGAATTCGATTACAGTCCCACAATTGAAGTGCGCTTAGTTCAGCCTTCTGATTTTACTTTGTATCAGAACTTTCCCAACCCCTTTAATCCTAATACTAATATCACTTTTGAAATTCCTTTTCAAATAGAAGTGAAGATAATATTATATGACGTAACGGGTCAAGAAATAAAAACTATAACAAATCAAAAATATGAAGCTGGCTTTCATTCTGTAGTACTTAATGCAGATGACTTAAGCTCGGGTGTTTATTTATACCGTATGACAACATTAAGTGGTTATACGGCAGTTAAAAAACTAACAATCATAAAATAAACGGAGGTTACTATGAAACATCTACTTGTTTCGTTTTTCTTTTTTCTTCTCTGTTACAATGTAGCAGAAGCACAAACCTATGCTAACATTCCGGGGCCGGAAAATGTTCTTGTGGTTTACAATTCTCTTAATCAAACTTCTATTGATGTGAAAGATTACTACCAAACCGCTCGCGGCATTCCCGCTTCAAATATTTTTGGCATCCCGCTTCCAAATTCAGCGCAATATCAAAGCGGTTTGGCAACTCTAATAGACAGCGGCGAGGTAATCTATTCCAATAATAGCCGCGCTGCATGGGATTATTATAAGGATAAAATTGCCGATACAATTGAGTATTATTTAACCAACACTTATGTTGGCGGGCAGCAGCTAAAAAACACTATACGCTATATTGTGCTTTGCAAAGGCATACCATTAAAACTTTGGACTTATGAAAATTATAGCGGAAACGAATGTCCGGGCTACCCCTGGCAGTGCAACTATTCGTGGGGACATTACAGAAATGTAGCAGTAGATGCGTTAGTATGTTTACTGTATCAAAATATTCTTAATCTTTACAACGCTAATTTGGGACAACAAAATCCATATCAGAATAGTGCAGATATGAATTTTACTTTTGATTATAGGTTCGTTACAAATCATTTTACTAATGGTAACGGATGGAAGTTAAATTATTTGGTTTCAAGATTGGACGGGGATAATTACACAGATATTACCGAAATGATTGACCGCTCAGTTGCGCCTGATAAAAGCGGTTTAGGTTATTGGGTTTTTGACGCCGATACCTGTCATAATACCGGTGTTACAAAACAGGTACATACCGGTAATTATATGAGTACGGCTCAAAATAATTTAATTGCACATTCATTTAATACTAACCCTTCTTCTTATGACCCAGACTGCAATTTTATAGTTGATAATCCTGAAGGAAATGTAATTGGATACACTTCCTGTGGTCGTCATTCGTGGCTCGGTCTCGCTTGTGGGGTCTTTGATCCAAACTACATGGGTTGCTTATCTTTTAACTATGCGAATGGAGCTGTCTTTAATACATTTGAAAGTTATAACGGCGCAGGCATGTATCAAATTTACAGAGAAGGAGATTTTGGATTGGTATCCGACTTTATTAAAGCAGGAGGAACAG
>Ga0210026_1003251_pt1 | contig 12729 bp, 9 predicted proteins | sample CryGeymeta201509_FD_183977 | JGI IMG/M metagenome (GOLD analysis project Ga0210026, IMG submission 183977) | Groundwater microbial communities from Crystal Geyser aquifers in Utah, USA - Crystal Geyser metaG 2015-09 (SPAdes) (version 2) | ecosystem: Environmental > Aquatic > Deep subsurface >... | reverse complement strand
CACCACACCATATCTTTTAACGGATCACCAGTCAATACTGGACTATCACCATACTCAATGTCTGGTAACTCAACAGTGTTGCCTATTAGGATAGGGTTTGAAGTGTGCGGCATATCTAGATTTTAACAGATGAAAAAGAGTGGGTCAAATACAAAATCATCAGACTTTCATTTAACAGCTAAATAATAGTGTAGCCCACGGGACGCCAATCCCTGACTACTCTAACGTCACAGGAGACAGTCAGCATGATTATTTATACACCGCAATTCATTATTGAAAATTTGCTCGATTCTCGTGGCAAACTATCATCGGCTCGACTTAAAAAGTTCAACGTTGCCCTGCCCACTGAAGAGCTATATCAAATTGTTCATGATTTGCCTGGACCACAGAAATGTGTAGTATGTGGAGCTCCAACCCATTTTAAAAATTTTGCTCAAGGATATCTGCTTTTTTGCAGCACTAAATGCAGTGCTAATTCTCCGACAACTAAAGGAAAAAAATTCGCAACAAATATGGCAAAGTACGGGGCAGGGGAAGCCTTTAACTCTACTGCTGCAAGAGTTAAAATTCAGAATGAAACTATGGAAAAATTCGGAGTTACACATAGAAGTAAATTGCCTGAAACTACTGAAAAGCGGAGGAAAACTTGTTTGACGATCTACGGTGTAGACAATGTCAACAAAGTTGCATCAATTCGTGAAAAACAGCGAGATACTTACAGAAAAAAGACAGGTGTAAATCATCCATACCAAAACAAAAATTTAGTTGAGAAAATGAATCAACTAAAACGTGATGTGTGGTTGCCGCAAAAGTTTCAAGATTTGGCACTACACAATTTAATTCCAAATTTTGATACTAAAAATTACGACGGAGTATTGGGGCGATATGAATGGCTGTGTTCAACATGCAGTACCAAATTCACTGCTAGACTGGCAAATGGGAAGATTCCGAGGTGCCCTACGTGTTTTCCGTATGGGTACAACAGTTCACAGCTTGAAACTGACATAGCTGATTTAATCAGGGGCAAAGGCTTTGAGGTAATCACTGGAGATAGGAGAATTATCTGCCCACTTGAATTGGATATTGTAATCCCAGAAAAAAAAGTAGCGATTGAAATCGACGGTGATTACTGGCATTCTGAATTGCAGGGAAAAGATCGTAACTACCATTTAAACAAAACAACACTGGCAAATAATGCTGGATATAGGTTAATTCACATTCTTCACTCACAATGGAGCAAAAATCCAGAATTGGTAAAATCAAGGATTACATCAGCGTTAGGAGTAAATGCAAAAGTGATGGCAAGAAAATGCCAAGTGTTAAAGATCACTTCGGCAGTAGCAGCTAATTTCTTAAATTTGAATCATACTCAAGGCAATATAGCAGCGAAATTATCGTACGGTATTTACTCTTTTGACCACGAACTGATTGGGGTTATGACTTTTGGTAAGTCTAGATTTAGCAAGTCTGCGGTATGGGAATTGCTGCGATATTGCTCTAAACAAGGTGTAAACATTACTGGGGGTGCTAGTAAATTGTATGCTAGATTTAAAGAGGAATTCTCTCCTACCACCGTCATCTCGCGCTGTGATTTAACAGCTAACACTGGTAACTTGTACAGTATGCTGGGATTTTCAAAGTCGCATACCTCACCGCCAAATTACAAATACACACGAAATTACTCTGATTTAATTATTAGGCAAGAGTACCAAAAACATAAACTAGCAAAACTACTTACAACATTTGACCCATCACTGACTGAATGGGAAAATATGCAGGCCAATGGCTATGATCGCATTTGGGACTGCGGAAATTCAGTTTGGATTTGGAAACAAAAAGCTGTAGAGTCAAATACAAATTCACCATACTTTGATTTAAAATGACTAAATAATAGTGTAGCCCACGGGACGCCAATCCCTGACTACTCTAACCATCCTAAAGGAGGATACATGGTCAGCAACAGTATTTACCCATCTTTTCAAGAACTACAATTATTTTTGAGTCAAAACCCTGATCTCAGTAATCAATTAGTTCAAACATATCTATCAACCCGCACCGGAAATCCGAGTGTGACCAACATGAAATTTAGGCAGCTATTAGAAACTGCTGGATTCAATTACCATAAGCAGGGCTACTCGCCAAAAGAAATAGCATATCGCATTCAAAATAATGATTGGGGGTATCATTACTGCCATTCTTGTGGTAAAGAGATATCTTCATTTCACTCGTTTGAAACTGGGTTCACTCGGCATTGCTGTGCTAAGTGCTGTGGTAAAAATCCAGCCACTTATGAAGAACGAAAAAAGTTCAACCAAAAGAATTATGGTGTTGATAATGTTTTCCAAGCAGCAGTGGTTAAAAAGAAGATGGCAGATACTTGTCAAAAGAAGTATGCCGCTAATAGGTATCAGCAAACGGCAGAATTTTCAGCTAAGATGACTGCTACTGCTGCCAAGAGAACTAAAGAAACTCGGGATGAAATAACAGAAAAGCGAAAGGCAACTAATATAGAAAAATTTGGATTCGAATTCCCACTCCAAAGTTTAGAAATACGGCAGAAGTTAAAAGATACTTGTATGAAAACTTATGGCGTTGATAATCCTCAAAAGTCGACTCTTGTCAGAAAGAAGGCAGAGAGCACTTGTTTGGAGAGGTTTGGGGTCAAAAACTCACTGTTGAGTGGCATTATACAGCAAAAAGTGAAAGCAACTCTTCAAAAGAATTATAGTGTTGACAATCCTGGCCAGTCAGATATTATCAAGGAAAGAATGAGGGCAACTAATCTAGAAAGATATGGAGTTGAGTATCCTGGCCAGTCAGATATTATCAAGGAAAGAATGAGGGCAACTAATCTAGAAAGATATGGAGTTGAGTATTACGCACAGTGTTCAGAATTTTCAGACAAAATGTACAACAACTCAAACAAACCTTATAATTTGCCGTCAGGGAAGATAATTCAGATTCAAGGTTATGAAAATTATGCCATTGATGAATTGTTGTCAACGGGGTATTTGGAATCTGAATTGCTATTAGTACATCGCCCTGCCGTAAAATACTTTTGGTCGTCAGATGACGGGCATGGGGACAATAAGTGGCATTACTATCATCCTGACATTGTCATTCCTGCTGAAAATCGTATAATTGAGGTGAAATCTGGTTGGACATACGACGGAAATGGAACTAATTTAAAATTGCTATCGCGAAATTTAGCCAAAGAAAAAGGAGCAGTCATTGCTGGCTACTCCTTTACCTTTAAGGTATTTTAAAAAGTTATGAGGATGCGGCCACAATATATTTTCCGAAACGTTTATGGAACTCATCAAACGATTTCATCTTGCCCGGAACAAACGGCAAATTGTAAAGAATTAGGCCTACCCGCGCACCCATTACAACGATTTCTGTGGTGAAATTGTCCATCATAAATCTAAAAAAACAATCTGCCATGTCGTGCCACTTGCCGGTTTTGTCGCCAGCGAGCTTTTTGTTGGCGTCCTGCATTTCGTAGCACATTGCAGTAACAAGTGAATACATAGCACTGATTTCTTTGGTCTTGAGTTCCTTAACCTTGCCATTCAAAATGTCAACTGGGTCAGGCAACTGACTGGAAATCTTGCGGTGTGCCATGAACTTCACAGCCAACCCTTCACCAATGGAACCAGCAACCAAGTCAGTGGTAGTATTGTCGTGGGTGTCGTCGTCCAACAGTTCCGACACAAAAGTCCACGAACGCGGAGTAGCGAACGACCGGCTTGGGCTACGCGGATCAAAGTCAAACAGGCTTTGCTTGCTAAACGTAATGAAACCAACCACGTCCTTGTTGATACGGTTGTTAACTGCCCAGCTCAACCAGCTGTCAAAGTCAACACGCATTTCCAAGTGAACGAAACGATTGGACAACGGAGCGGGCATACGATATGTCACACCCTTGTCACTTTCGCGGTTACCTGCAGCAACCATCACCACATTCTTTGGCAGCTTGTAAGTACCAACGCGGCGATTCAAGATCAGTTGATATGCTGCAGCTTGAACAGCAGGGGCAGCGGAGTTCATCTCGTCCAAGAAAAGCACCACGATAGGGTACTGTGCGGCAAGTTCTTCGCTAGGCAGTTCCACGGGCGGAGCCCAGCTCATCGTGCCAGTATCTTTGTTGAAATATGGAATCCCGCGGATGTCAGTGGGTTCTAACGTAGCCATACGCAGATCAATAACCAATCCACCCATCTCGTCAGCAATGCCGCTGACCAGCTCACTTTTTCCAATACCCATCGGGCCCCATAAGAACACAGGTCGTTGTTTCTTGAAGCACCGCAAGATGCTGGCACGAGCCTCGACTGCGGTAACTGTACGATTTTGACTGACCTGGGATGCGGCTGTAGCCATTTAGAACTCCTAAAAATAAACTAACTGATTTACTAACTGATGCGAGTATTATAACGCAGATCATGCGGTAAGTCAACTATTATTTTTGTTGTTAAAATACAACATATGGCCGTTGCCAAATCCAAACTGAATTACCGCAGTCCCAAATGCGATCATAGCCATTGGCCTGCATATTTTCCCATTCAGTCAGTGCTGGGTCAAATGTTTCAAGCAGTTTTGCCAATTTATGCTTTTGATACTTCATTCGTGATTCTAATTTGGCATGATTTTTGGTATACCAGTAATTTGGTGAGCTAATGCTACTTAAAACAAAATTTAAATTTTGATATAGCTTACCGGTATTCCATCTACGATCGCAGTATGATATAACAGATGATGGATTGTGTATTTTGATGAAGTGAGCAAATAACTTTGATGGCCCGCCAACAATGTTAACGTCTCGCGCAGTACAATACCTAAGTAACTCCCACTCGACTGATTTGTTAAACCTTGATTTTCCAAAGGTCATCAATGCGGCAAGCATGTTATCTGAGTATAACCCATACCTAATAGTTGATTGACAATACCCCTGCATGTGGGTTGCATTTAGAAAATTTTTAGCATCAAGACTTGATACTATTTTGATTTGACATTTGCGGGCCATTATCTTACTGCTAACACCCAGGATTGATTTTAGTCTTGATTTAACTAACTCTTGCTGACCCGCCCATTCGGTTGACCATATATGGACTAACCTATATCCTATTTTTTCGCAGGCAACTGTTTTGCCGGAATGGTAAGTCTTAGCCTTACCTCTATTTTCACTATGCCAGGCAACCCCGTTCAATTCAATTGCTACCTTTGCACTTGGTATTACAATATCCAACTCTTTTGGTTTCAACAACTTTCTGTCTGACGTCTGAAACGTGACACCAATAGATGTTAAAAACTCTTGAATCTGCCGCTCTGGCCACGACACACCGTGACGTGTAATATCAATGTTGAGATTGTTTTTAAAATGCGCAGTGAGCTGACTACCGTTGATGCCAAGAACTTTTGCTATTTCACTCACTGGCATTTTCAGTTCGTTAAACCACCGACTCATTTCAGTTTTGTCATTTTTTAAATCGATTATGCCAAGTGGAATATGACATTGGGAAGAGCGTTTACGCCCATAGAGTCGCATGGAAGTATTGTTAACTTTGTCTTTAACTTGTTGCGACTGCGATGGATTCTCAACCCCATATCTCAGCATTGAGGTCTCTTTTACTTTTAATTTAAATTCGGCAGTCTGAGTATAGTTTTTGCACCCGTATTTTGATAACTTAGTGGCTTCCTCTTTCGCTTTGTTTTCAGGAAGGCATAAGTTTGATTTGACTCCATATTTTGTAAAGCAGGTAGATTCAGTTTTGCTGCGAATAGCTGGATCTTTTTGGGCGCAGGTGCTGTTACAATAATTTGAATATCGTTTTAATTTGTTGCTAAACCCCAGACCTATTTTACCGCACATTGGACATGATAATGCATTGAAAATATTGTTTTCAACGTGCCATACTCTTTGCCTACCACTCACCTTGGTGTAAATTTGGTCAAGAAACTCAGTTTGGTGACAAATACTACTCCATTTTTCCTTGTCTGCCATTAGTGTTCTAAGTACAGTATAATCCATACTGTACTTAGCCAATGGGTATAGGATAATCTAAATCATGGAAATCTGCACGTCAATATCGTTGTAACGAGCGCACAGACCGACGGTAGCATTTTGATCAGTCTTCATATTTTGCAGGCTGGTAAATGCGGCATGCACTGCGGCGTTGGTGGATATCTGGTCGCCAATGCCCCAAATAATTTGTTTGGCAGTGACGTAAACGCTGACGCCCTTGACAATAACCCGGAACTTCTGCGATTGTTTGAACTTCATGTTACGTGCCTTTCTTTGCTACTATGCGAGTATTATAGCACCAAAAGGCTTGACTGTCAAGCCAAATGCAAGATGAGAGAATTTGAGTAGTCTCTCAATTTAACATAGTTAGCTGAATAATGTAGAGTTAATTTCAGCAGATATTTCAGCCCGCTTTCTACTTTTCTTAGACCCAACACTAACCGGTAGTGCCACACCAATGATGCTTGACTTTTGATCGCAGTCGAAAATGTGTGCAAACTTTTTTGTGGTTTGTGACTGATTTTCTAGATTCTTCATGCATGAGTCAGAAATTCTGAATCCGTATGAGTTGTCACTATTTGACTTTTTCTCAAAATAGCCAATGCCAGCAGTACCGCAAATATATTTGCTCTTATTACCGGCGGAGATTTCTGACCTTGCAGTTTCATAACCCAATTTAATCTTCCCTTGGATAATTGGGTCAGAAAAATCGTAAACTTCAGCAGAAGTAACTTCACTGATGTCGTTATCATATTTAATTCTGTATTGCTGCTGAATTTTTGCACATATTGGTGAATTTTCGTATGGTGTGGCGATGATACGATTCAATGTCATTGTGGCAATTGTTTGCGCAGAGGTTGCAGCTTCGTTTCGCGTTTTTACTTCAAGTCCAAGTGCAGCAATGTCTGGCTCGCTCCCACTTGACATTGTATAACCGTTTTCTAATAGCATATCTTCTGCTTTAAATCCTATATTACCATAATATTGTTTTGGTAATTTTGTTCCTACTTTAATGCCGTTAGTTAATCTGACAACTTTAAATGCTTTTTTGGCCATATATTATTCCTCGATTGAAAATAGTCCTGTGTTGGTAATTGTAGCTTCTTTCTTCTTCTCGGTCACTTTTTTCGGCTTCTTGTGCTGCACTGGTTCAAGACCGAGTTTTTGCGCCAGCTGTTCAGCGTTAGTAAAATTCGTGCCGTTGAAGCTGTAGTCATATGTTAATGCGTCATGGCAAACAATGTTTTTTTCAACTATATGGCGCAAGCGCTCTTGCCCGCACAGCAGCCTGTCACGGCATAGCTGCACATTGTCAGGCATGAGATCAACGCCGTAGATCGTTGATAACGCTTGCTCAAACGTTGCCCCATTCTCCATCTTCTTGATTAGAACTTCACTAAGGAACTGGCCGTCTCCACATGAGTTGTCAAGGAAGGTTTTTTCAGGGTCTGTGAAAACTTCAAGTGGTAACTGATCCAGCATTTCTTGGACCAGTGGTGTTGGAGTAAAAACTTCACCTGAGGATTTTATTCTTAACTTGTCGCGTTCAATGCCGCTCATGTACTCGCGGTTACGGGCGTGGTGGATGATGTTACTTAGCATAGTTGTCAAATATTCCCTTTACTTCTTCGTTGGTCCATTTTTTATTTTTGTCAAATGGTGGCACATACTTTAACGCATCATTAAACCCAGTATTAAATAATTTCTTCCACTTATCCATGTGTTCTAGAAAATACTCAGAAAACAAAAACGATTTAATGTTTTCAATTTGGGAATTGTTCTCTATTTCTACAGTAACATACTGTGTTTCAAAATCTAAATCTGAAATTTGAATGATATCTTCCCTAAAACTTTTACTTCTCGAAATACTCATTTTTCTTTTACCACAGAACCACGGTTCTCTTTTGCTAAACGCGCTTAACAGTAATTCTCCATCTTTTACTTTGTAGGTAGGGTAAATGTGTTGTTTTGATTTTGTTTTGCTATATGCAGGGCCATGATTATTTTGTTTAAACGCCCTTTTACTAATAGGAATTTTTTGTAACTTTTGCGCCAACTGTGCAAATTCAGTGTCAGTAACTGACGGATCAAAAATAGAATCCCCAAATTTGGCATATGAAATACCCAACTCTGATATTACTTTGATATTGCCGCGGTGAGTACGGTCTACGACCCATTTGCAAATTTTAGTCCCAACATCAAAATGCTTACCTGCAGTGAAATCAATTTCTTTTATACCGGGAGTTTCGGTTAGTGCAAATCGCTTTGACCCATTGGCTACTGCAACTGGGGTAACAAATGTCATTATACCAGTGTTGCTTAAAATTTCCAATGCTTGTTTTGAAAACTGGTTGTAAATTTTGTTTTGCTGATTATCTAGAGTGCTATTGTCTTGATATGGCGGGTTCCCCACCACGACATCAAATTTCATATCGGTATCCCATTTGAAAAAATCCTCGTATGACATCTTCTTATAAGTACCCACGAGCTTATTCATATTTATCGCCATGTCAATGAGCGCCAATGAATATTCAAATCCAAATACACGGGACTTGATATTTTCGTCACTATGGCCAGCTGCACGTAGGCGGCGTTCAATTTCTGCAACAAATTGTCCACCACCAATGGCTGGATCAAGAAAGGTAGTGGTTTTACTGCGCCACACTGACTTGGGGAACTGATCAAGCATTTCGTTGACTAGTTGCTTGAGTGGTTGAATTCGCGCTATCATTGCCATTTCATAAACTCGTATAGTTACATTATGCCATATTATAGCATTATTTCAGTAGAAAGTCAACTAGCAGTTATGCCTGAATTTGCAGTGTTTTGGCTGCTTTTTGCAGCGATGCAAGCCCAATTGGTAGCACGCCGCATCCCTTGCCGCTCATGTACTCGCGGTTACGGGCGTGGTGGATGACTTTATTTAACATTACTAAATTTTTCTAAGAATGCTTGAACGTCGTTATTTTTCCAAGTCTTAGATGTGTCAAACGGCGGCAAATATTTTAATGCATAGTTAAACCCATAGCCATCTAATTTTCTCCATTTGGCTGAGTGTTCTTTGAAATAATCAGATAAAATAAACGATTTAATATTGTCAATCTCAGTTTTAGATTTTACTGTAGTGCAAAGATATGCAACATAATAATCATCTACGTCCACTAAAATAGAATCAGTAGTTAGTGTTTTAGTCATTGGGATAATAATTTTTTTATGTGTAGCGAAGAAAGGTAAACGTTTACTATATCCAAATATTTCTTTATCACCATTTTTGTTAATTGAATATAATTTGTGCTGAAATTCTTTAGTTTTTGCTTTGCTTACAGCATCTCCGAAATTATTTTCACGAAACATACGCTTGTCTGGACTATTAGTCACTTTTTTCAAAGCAGCATATAACTTAGTAAACGATTCGTCGACTGTTGAAAAATCATAAATTGGTGTGTTTCTTAATTGAACATTTCTAGTTTTATCACGATTTATGATAGTTACTGTATTTTTCTTGAATGTTTTATCAATTACCCATCTGCAAATATTAATCCCGACATCAAAAAATTGGTCAGCTGTGAAATTAACTAATTTCACACCGCTGTAATTCATCAGAGAAAATCGTTTGCTTTTCTTTAAGACAGACGTTGGAGTAATGAATGAAATAATACCATTATCATTTAATACAGAAATAGCCTTCTTACAAATTAAATTGTAAATTTTATTTTGTCCGCCGACTTTGGTGCCATCCTGAAATGGCGGGTTCCCCACCACGACATCAAATTTCATATCTGTATCCCATTTGAAAAAATCCTCATACAGCATCTTCTTATAAGTGCCCACGAGCTTATTCATATTTATCGCCATGTCGACTAACGCGATAGAATATTCAAATCCAAATACACGGGACTTGATATTTTCATCATTGTGGCCAGCTGCCCTCAGGCGGCGTTCAATTTCTGCAACAAATTGTCCACCACCAATTGCGGGGTCAAGAAAGGTAGTGGTTTTACTGCGCCACACTGACTTGGGGAACTGATCAAGCATTTCGTTGACTAACTGTTTAAGTGGTTGAATTCGCGCTAGCATTGCCATTTCATGAACTCGTATAGTTACATTATGCCATATTATAGCATTATTTCAGTAGAAAGTCAACTGGCAGTTACGCCTGAATTTGTAGTGTTTTGGCTGCTATGCAAGCCCAATTGGTAGCACGCCACATCCCTTGCCGCTCATGTACTCGCGGTTACGGGCGTGGTGGATGACTTTATTTAACATTACTAAATTTTTCTAAGAATGCTTTTACTGATGCATTAGACCATTGTTTTTCAGTGTCAAATGGCGGGAGATATTTGATTGATTCATTGAAGCCATACCCGTCAAGGGCCTTCCATTTTTGGACAAACGCAGTAAAATATTTAGAAAATATAAATGATTTTATATTTTCTATTTCAGATTCTGATGATACTGCGAAACATACATTAGAGTCATCGTAATCTTTGGTACTTACAATTACAGATTCTTCAGATAACGACTTAGTCATCGACAATATTATTTTTCGTTTACCGTGAAAAAACGGTATTTTTTTCACGTAGCATGAAATAGTCTCTGATTTATCTTTATTTACATGCCACAGTGGATATTTAAATTCTGCGTCTTTGACTGCCCGTTTAGTAGGTCCTGGATTGTTTCTTAAAAACATTCGGCTTGTCGTGTCGGCAGTATAATTTTTAATATTTTGTGATGTGTTACTGATTTCTGGGTCAATTACCGCCTTATCAAAAATTACTTCTCCTTTGTTTACGTATGCAGTGGTCAAGTCTGAAGCGATAACTTTGATTTTACTATCTTTAGCACGATTTATAATCCAGCTACAAATGTTAACACCTTCAGTGAAGAAATTAGTTGAAGCGAAATTTACGTACGACAATCCATACTGGCCGATAATTGAAAATCTCTTAGATTTTTTGCATACAGATCCTGGAGTTATAAATGCCAGTATTCCAGTGGGAGACAGCAATGCTAACGCCTTCTTTGCAAACAAGTTGTATAATTTGTTTTGCTGCCCAGATTTATTGCCATCTTGGTATGGCGGGTTCCCCACCACGACATCAAATTTCATATCGGTATCCCATTTGAAAAAATCCTCGTATGGCATCTTGCGGTAAGTACCTACGAGCTTATTCATATTTATCGCGATATCAATGAGCGCCAATGAATATTCAAATCCAAATACACGGGACTTGATATTTTCATCACTATGGCCAGCTGCCCTCAGGCGGCGTTCAATTTCTGCAACAAACTGCCCGCCGCCAATTGCGGGGTCAAGAAAGGTAGTGGTTTTACTGCGCCACACTGACTTGGACAGTTGATCAAGCATTTCGTTGACTAACTGTTTAAGTGGTTGAATTCGCGCTAGCATTGCCATTTCATGAACTCGTGTAGTTACATTATGCTATATAATAGCATTATTTCAGTAGAAAGTCAACTGGCAGTTATGCCTGAATTTGCAGTGTTTTGGCTGCTTTTTGCAGCGATGCAAGCCCAATTGGTAGCACGCCGCATCCCTTGCCGCTCATGTATTAGCGGTTACGGGCGTAGCTATAACTTTACTTAACATTGACTTCTACGCATTTATCTATGTAATTGCGTTCAGCATTGGTAAACTTAAAGTGATCGTAAATTGTTTCGTCGGTCCACAGTAAATTCAAATCTAGGAATGGCAACGAGTTATAAAAATTTGTGCCGAAGTTATCGTTGTTCCAATAAATCATATGAATGAACTTAAACAATTTACTGCGGAAGACCGCATCGACCTTTTTTTGCGAACTCTTGCTAAACTTTTTCTTAGAAACAGTGGACTTGCTAGTTGCTGTAACGGAAGTATTTTTGTCGTAATAAATATTTAGTTTTTCGTAATGTAACCGTTGCGCCATTGAGATAACAACTGCGCCTTCGTTAGTGTTGGTAAACCCTGATGACACTTGAGAAAAGTTGTAAGATTCGTCAGTGTTGACTTTAGTTAAAATAGAGGAAGTTAGCTTAGTTAGCTTAATCAACGGTAAAGAAGTAAATTGATCTTTGCTTACGGTGTAAGTACCGTCTAACGTTACTGCCTCGAATGAGTCAGCACCTGAATTGTTGATAATAAAATAACTAAAGCAATTAGCATAACCCCCTACCTTAGGGAAATATTTGCTACATTCTTGGATGTTACATTCGACCATTTTTCCTTTAAATATGTCTGCATACAAATGCACTCCACCTTTAATAACATTTGCAGTATGCCCACACCATTTATTAGGAGTAATCATTGCCATATACCCGTCAGCGGATAGCATGTTGTATGCGGCATGCACAAATAGTGGCCATAGCGGTTGTGTCCCTGTTCCTTTCTCAGATTGATACGGGGGATTACCAATAATAACATCAAATTTCATATCTGTATCCCATTTGAAAAAATCCTCATACAGCATCTTCTTGTAAGTACCTACGAGCTTATTCATATTTATCGCGATATCAATGAGCGCCAATGAATACTCAAATCCAAATACACGGGACTTGATATTTTCATCATTGTGACCAGCTGCCCTCAGGCGGCGTTCAATCTCTGCAACAAACTGCCCACCACCAATTGCGGGGTCAAGAAAGGTAGTGGTTTTACTGCGCCACACTGACTTGGGGAGCTGATCAAGCATTTCGTTGACTAGTTGCTTGAG
>Ga0210026_1003247_pt1 | contig 12744 bp, 10 predicted proteins | sample CryGeymeta201509_FD_183977 | JGI IMG/M metagenome (GOLD analysis project Ga0210026, IMG submission 183977) | Groundwater microbial communities from Crystal Geyser aquifers in Utah, USA - Crystal Geyser metaG 2015-09 (SPAdes) (version 2) | ecosystem: Environmental > Aquatic > Deep subsurface >... | reverse complement strand
TCCATTGTCTTGGGTGCAAGTTTCCTGGGCACAAGAGCCTTTTCCGTTGTCTGACGAGGACAAAAAGATCGTCGAAATGAGCCGCAGCATTTTACAAAGCGCTGTGGATGGTTCATCTGAATTTATCGAGCCTTTTGCACCGGTTGAACAACCTGTGTCGCTCAAACACAGCGATGAATGGTTGATATTTGCATCGTCCTCATTGGGTGATTCGTCACTGAAGCAGCTATTTAAAGAGGCCAGTGCTACCGGCGCTATTGTGTTGTTTCGGGGACTTCCTGAAGGAAAGACCTTGGGGGCGGCTATCCGTGATTGGCATAACCTGATGGCTGGACTTGATCCTGTTCCTCAGGTTCGAATCGATCCGAAAGCCTTTGTGCACTGGCGGGTGACTAGCGTGCCTGCCATTTTTCGCATAGACGATGACAAGGTGACTGCAAGTGCACTAGGGGTTTACAGCAAGGACTGGTTGCAACGCCAAATTGAAACCGGCAATACCGGTTCATTGGGTCAACGCGGTCCGATTCATTCGATTTTAGAACCGGATTTGATGCAAGTGGCGATGCAGCGTTTACAGTCGCTTGACTTGGGCGCGTTAAAGAAAAAAGCCATTGAGCGTTTCTGGTCTCGCCAAACATTTACTGACTTGCCTAAAGCCACGCAGTATCGGATAAGAACGGTTGATCCTACTATCGTCATGCAGCGGTCACTATTGGATGCCAATGGCCGAACATTGATCCCAGCAGGAACGCGTATTCACCCGCTCAAAGCCTTGCCATTTACTCAGCAGCTTGTGGTGTTTAATGCGTCGAACGCTGAAGAAGTGGACGCAGTTTCGCATTGGCTTGAGGGCCAAGATAGGACACTGCGGCGCATTACGCTTATCACCACGCAGCTCGACCGTGCTCAAGGTTGGAATAGCCTCAATGCGCTCGAAAAGACATTGGACAGTCCGGTTTACCTTCTCAATGCCTCGCTAAAGCAGCGCTTTGATTTGCAAGTCACCCCGTCGTTTGTTCAAGCAAAGGGGCTCGCGTTTGAAATAGAAGAAATTCCAGCAAAGGAGCTTGTTCATGAAAAAGCTCAATAATACGTATCGTCGGTTGCGTACTCTCGTTGTCATTCTTGTCCTGGGCGCATCTATTCCTGCTAAAGCCGAACTGACCTGCCCAGACGCGGGTTTATTATCGGGCAAGTTGCTGACGGATGTTTGCTGGTCATGCATTTTTCCTATCCGGGTTGCAGGGCTTCCTCTTGGCTCTGGCAATGTCCCAAGCGGCGCATCAAACAAGTCATTTTGCTTGTGTGAAGACAACTTAGGCGTGCCAAGGCCAGGTATTGTTACCAGCATGTGGGAGCCAGCGCGTCTGATTGAATTGGTCAGAACGCCGGGTTGTTCGCCTTCCCTGGGAGGGATTCGTTTACCGTTAGGTGATAGGAGACTGCAAGGTGGTCATGGCGAAGGTGAATACGATACCGGTGATCTCGCTTTCTACCATTACCATTATTACGCCTTTCCGCTTTTGGTCATGCTCGATTTGTTCATGGATGGCAATTGCAATGCCGATGGTTACATGGACTTTGACTTGATGTATTTGTCGGAATTGGACCCAACATGGCTGAACGATGAACTGGCCTTTTTTACTCAGCCTGAAGCGGCTGCCGTTGCCAATCCATTGGCTATATCTGCTTGTACCGCTGACGCAGCTTCATCAACGCTTGGTAAACCCATCGACCAGTTGTTTTGGTGTGCTGGCAGTTGGGGCCATCTCTACCCGTTATCTGGCCACACCTTAGCCTTTGGTTCATTAGCAGAAAACACCAGCCATTTAGCGGCGCGTGCAATTGCGGCTCAACACAGGCGGGGTCTTGCTAGGCGAACAATGGGGAACAGTGCGCTATGCCGACCTGTTATCGAACCCATGCTGCCGAAATCCCAATACAAGATGAGTATGTTCTTCCCTGTACCAGAAAATGAAAGTGCGCATGTCATCGGTGAAAGCACCATGAAATGGGGAGAGTGGCGAACGATCCCCGGTGCCGGAGAAGATGCGCTCTACATTTTGTGGCGCTGGCAAGACTGCTGTAACTCGGGAGGTTAACTATGAAACCAACACTTTTTACCCGAGTGTTAGCGGGTATTTTATCTATCACTATGGCTTGCTTGCCCTTACATGGTGTGGCCGCTGATGTGCAGCGCCAATCCGGTCTAAGCGGACAACAGGAAGGTAAGCAATTACTGCAAAACTGGACGATGCCCGCACTCAATGGCAATACATTGTCGGTGCCGAATGGCAGTGGTAATGAGACGATTAACTTGCAAGAGCTTTTCCCTGGTATGGATCAGGGCTCATTGGATGTCTTAACGGGCGTTTATGGCTCTGATGCCAGTATGAATCAATTGGGGACGCAGCGCCAAGAGAGCATGGCATCCGAAAGTGGCGCTACGGGTGAAGCGTTTCGCTCGCTACAGCAAATCAAAGACCGGTCTCGGCCAGATATGGTAAATGATCCGCTTTGGGCATTAACTGATGCAGTTCAAACTGACCCCAATCTATTAACCCAAAGCTTCCCAGGCTGTGAGTCTCAAGGTGAAGGCAACCCAAACTACCAGCAATGTGACAGGCTCAATACAGCGGTTAACAGCTGCACTATTACTCACGATTACACGGCAGGCATTATTGAGCATGTTTCAGGACCGATGAACCTTCGCTCTTGTGGTGAGGGGTGTCTTGAAGTTTGGATAGGACGTATTGGCGACAACTACTGGAGTGGTCGTTGTAAAGTGTTCGAGCAGGCCATCACACTCAAAGTCGTGAACCCCGATGCGATTACCTCAGCCGTTCTTGAGTACGCAAAATGGGATGACTACATGCAAGTGTGGCTTGGCGATCAGAAAGTCTGGTCTGGGCCGAACAATAACTTTCCACCAGAAACGGCAGGTCGCTGCGAGCTCAGTACCAGTTGGGAGCGCAATCCAAATACCGATCTCACTGCCAAGCTAAAAGCGGTAGAGCCCGGTTTAGAAGTGCCGGTAAAAATTCGCGTATCGGTTACGGGTAGTGGTGAGGGGTATGCACGCATCAAGGTGCGCTTTGATCCAACCAAGGTGGTGATGAATGATAGTTGGTCGCCACAATCCTGTATCGAACAAGCAGCGGATATCCCGACGAAGTTTTCAGACTACAGCATTCAATGCACGGATCAGCCGTCTTCAACCAACGGATGTACGGTGGTCAATGGTGTTTCAGTTTGTGAATCCTACTTTGCCCCAAGCCCTGTGACTGGCATATCGCCTTTGTGTCGGCGTGTACAAGTCAGTGTGGATGACGAAAGCTATAAGGGGATTGAAAATCAGGCCTGCCAAGTGCTTGAAGCAAATCCTTCCTGTGGATTCATGTCGTCAGAATGTGCCGAGATCAATGATAAAGGTGAATGCATTCGTTTTACCGATACTTATGACTGTGGATTACAAACCAGCGATCCAAAGTGCGTGGTATCCAATCTTATGCCGAGTAGTTTTGAGGCCTGTGAGCCTACTCAGACGATTACGCCATTTACTGAAACCAAGCATGTACCGGATTACCAGGTGTGCGAGAAGATCAGCACGCTTACTCAGTGTCAGTTAGAGCGACGTGTATCCGCTGAAACCCATCAACAAAGCTGGTCCATTGAGCGTGGTTGCTTTAGCTCTGAAACGCTCAGCTTTGTTCCACAGCACAGCAATACTATGCAAACTGGAAACGCGACACTGAGGATTTTTGATAATCAAAATACTGAGATAAAAATCACCGAGTCGCCGTCCAAGGCAAATGGTTGGAAAACGACACTCTCATTGACGGGCAATAAGGAGACGGTGACTGAGACGAAACCGTCCATTAAATACCCTGAAATGACCTGTCCAAAAGGAACCTTGGTTGGCTCATTGTGTAAAGTCGTCAATGGTTCGATTAATTCGTGGCATGAACCCCAGGAAGTCACTCGTTCGAGATGCGAATCCGGCTGGAACAAAGTCGATTTCGACACTTGCAGCCGAGAAGTTCAGAAGTGCTTGGCTCCTGCGAAACTGAGTGCTTCCTTGACCTTCTCTGGCAAGTACTTAGAGCAAGACGTTGTTCACCAATCAAGTGATCCGGGCATAAACCAATGCTTGATGCAAACGGATCAGTTTACTGCGGTGCAGTGGCAGTGTTTGGATACGGGCACAAAACGAATCGACGGGTTAACGGTTGGTAGTGGCGAGTTGGCCAATCTTGGAAGCCTTTATCCGGCGGTTGTTTCGTCTCCTGCTCATTTAACCAGTCGCGGCAGTTCTGATGGACTGGGACTCTCATGCTGGAGGGCAAGAGCGACCTACAATGCTTCGACTGCTCATCCTGAGTTCAACATGGGCAGCTCAGATAGCTGGGTAGATGCCAATGGTAATACTCAAACTATCGTCAATAACGGACAAAACACGACCACCAATACGTGTGCCGCGCTAGAGCAAAATCCGGCTTGCCAATATGTCAGAACCGAATGCACTGAAGGCGGTTCTGGTCATGAAGGCTTCTGCTATATCCAAAGTTTGGTGTATGACTGCGGACAAAGCGTAGAAGTGCAAAATGCACGAATGGAAACTCAATACAACTGTGAGGGGCCAGTTCGCTGCATGGGCACAGATTGTTTAGAGCCAGAGTCAATCAAGCAGGCTAACTTTGCAGAAGCCGCAGCGATGCTTAATGCGGCGCAGTTTATGACCAATGATATGTCATGCACGGGCGCTGATGGCCAAGATAACGTCGAGTGTACTGTCTTTAAAGGTAATGCTGGCCAGTGCAAAAAAGCCGTTGGCGGCATAGTGGATTGCTGTGAAAAGCCAAGTGGCGTGTCGTTATCGGATTACATCACGATGATAGTGGCGGTTAACAAGCTTGATACAGCAGTCATGGCTATGAATCCGTCTTCCGCAATCTATGGTTCGTGGAATACGCTTAGAGAGCCAATCACGAGTACCTGGAGTGCGGTTAAAGAGCCTTTTGTGTCTGCATGGGACTCTCTTATGGGGGCAGGGCCATCAACGGCTGCTGGCGCGGGAGCGGAGCAAGCTGCGACTGGCTTTATGCAGGTGTTGACCAACAAAACGGCTGAGTGGGTAGGTACGACCTTTGGTTCGGGGGCGCAATCGGCACTGTTTAGTAACGTTGGTGGCGCAGTTGGAGCCGACGGTGTCGTTTCGGGCGGTAACTTTGCGTTGGGTGGCGCTGCGGGCGCGGTTCTGAGTACGGTTATGACGGCCTACATGATTTATTCAGTCACCATGATCCTCATTCAGCTTATCTGGAAATGTGAGCAGAGCGAGTTTGAAATGAACGCCAAGCGGGTATTGAAGAGTTGCCACTACGTAGGCTCTTACTGCAAGTCTAAGTTCTTAGGTGCTTGTGTTGAGAAACGGCAATCATATTGCTGCTTTACTTCGCCACTTTCACGGATCATTCAAGAGCAAGTGCGTCCGCAATTGGGCCTTGGTTGGGGCAGTGCCAAGTCACCAAACTGTGAAGGTTTGACCGCGAGTCAGTTAAATCAGGTGGATTGGAGCCAAGTCAATCTCGATGAATGGATAGGTATCTTGTCGATAACAGGCAACCTACCCGAAATACCGTCACTGGATCTTGAAAGACTCACTGGATCAGGAAGTACGCTAAACGTGGATGGAAACCGTCAAAGTGCCGCAGACAGAGCCATTGAAAGGCTAAACGGAATGGATGCCCAGAAACTGCGTCAGGAGGCGACGGAAGAAATTTCAGGGAATAATTGAGAGTACTGTTAAAAAGTTTGAGGATAGCGCGAATTCAGATCCAATAACTATTCTCACCATATGGTTCCATATTGGTTACTTTAATAATGATTTACAGCATTAAAGTAACCAAATTGGCATCCTGTATTACCTGTGATTTAAGCTCAATAAGTTCTAGATGTGCTCCCTGGTTACTGTAAAACAGAGCTATCTGTAAACCCATGCCTTGCTAAGGTAAATACTAATGGCGGTGTTGAGGGACTATATTTGGCAATTTGACTGAAATAAGAGCTGCTAAACTGATAAAAACAAAAGAAATGACCAGGCAAGCAGCTAATCCATAAAGCTGGAAGACCCAGCCAGATAATACTGTACCAATTAAACGCCCCATTGCATTTGCCATGTAGTAAAAGCCAACATCAAGGGAAACGCCATCGGCGTCTGCCATGCTAACAATTAAATAACTGTGTAGCGATGAGTTAATGGCGAACAATGCGCCAAATACCATTAAGCCAACAATCAGTGCCGTTTTAACTTCCCAGCTAAAATATAATGATAAGGCAATCCCTAAAGTCACCAATGCTAATAAGCTAGCCCATTTTACCGTTTCCTTTGCAGGGGAAACGTTATCTTTGAAGTTGATTAACCTGGGTGCCATTGATTGCACAATACCATAGCCAATCACCCAAAGTGCCAAGAAGCCACCTACTGTCCAATGATCCCAATTAAATACTTGCGATAAAAATATAGGCAGTGCGACGACAAACCAGACATCACGGGCACCAAATAAGAATAATCGTGCAGCTGACAAGATGTTAATTGAGCGACTCTTTGAAAAAATATCGGTAAACTTAGGCTTGTTCTTGGCTCTTCCTAAGTCACTTTTTAAGGCGTAAAGGCTGTAACACCAAACAAGAGCCAAAGCACCAGCCATTAGCAACATTGCACCCTTGAACGACAATAAGGTTAACAGCAGGCCACCTAAGAAGAAGCCAACGCCTTTTAGGGCATTTTTGGAGCCTGTTAATAAGGCAACCCATTTAAACAGCGTGCCTTCTTGTCCAGCGGCAACCAATGCCTTAATCGAGCTTTTAGCGCTCATTTTGTTTAAGTCTTTAGCAATACCTGAAAGCGCTTGTGCAATCATCACATACACAACGGTTAACCATTCAGCCGGAACTGCCAACATAAGTAAGGCAATAACCTGAATGGCTAATCCAATGTTCATGGTTTTATTGAGCCCTAATCGAGCACCTAAGAAGCCGCCAACCAAGTTGGTGACAACGCCAAAGATTTCATAAAACAAAAACAACATCGCAATGCTAAGCGGGCTATAGCCTAACGCATGGAAATGAAGCACCACTAACATTCGAAGTGCCCCATCTGTTAAGGTAAATGCCCAATAGTTACCTGTTACAACGAGGTACTGCTTTATATCGTCTGATAATGATGCCAAGCGCTTCATAGTATTACATTATCCCTTAATTGATAGGCCAACTTTACGAGCAAGCTCAGCCGTTCTGTTGGCGTATCCCCACTCGTTGTCATACCATGTGTACAGCTTCACTTGCGTACCATTCACGACCATTGTTGATAATGCATCAACAATGCTAGAGCGTGGGTCTGTTTTATAATCGATAGACACAAGTGGCTTTTTTTCATAACCAAGAATGCCTTTTAATTCGCCCTCAGCCGCTTCTTTCATCCAAGCGTTAATTTCAGCTTCTGTTGTTGGGCGCTCAACCTCAAATACACAGTCAGTAAGCGATGCATTCGCCAAAGGTACGCGTACCGCATGCCCATTTAGCTTTCCCTTTAACTCTGGGAAAATATGGGTGATTGCTGTTGCAGAGCCAGTGGTGGTTGGAATAAGGCTCATGCCACAGGCTCGCGCTCTACGTAAATCTTTATGCGGTGCATCCAAAATGGTTTGAGTATTGGTAATATCGTGGATGGTTGTCATCGAGCCATGTTTGATGCCGATTTTATCCTGTAAAACCTTTACCACTGGCGCTAAGCAGTTGGTGGTGCAAGACGCTGCCGTTACGATGGCGTGTTGTTTAACATCGTACAGGTGGTCGTTAACACCCATCACCACATTGAGCACGCCTTCTTCTTTCACTGGTGCAGTGACAACGACCTTTTTTACACCTTGGTCTAAGTAGGCTTGTAGCAACTCAGTTTTCTTCATCTTACCAGAGGCTTCAATGACCAAATCACATTCAGACCAATCCGTATCGCTAATCGCTTTGTTTTGGGTTACACGAATGGCTTGACCATCAATGATCACGTTATTGTCATCATGAGATACATCATGTGACCAAGTGCCATGTACAGAATCGTACTTTAATAGGTGTGCTAGCGTTTCCGCGTTGCCAGCAGGGTCGTTGATTTGTACAAATTCGATGTCTTGCCAATCAAAAGCGGCTCTAAGTGTTAAGCGCCCCATGCGGCCAAACCCGTTAATACCAATTTTAATTGCCATTTTTTAAGCTCCTACTTTTTGAAACTCATTGAAAAATGAAAGTTGTACTGGGTGTGAAAGCGCCTTAGGGCGTAATTTCTGTACTTGATTAATGATGTCTGTTTTGTCGTAGCCTAGTTCAAACATGAGTAGTGCAATGACTAAGCCTGTGCGACCAGAGCCGCCTTTACAGTGAACGGCAACCGTGCCTTGATTACTTAAGATAGCTAGCATGTCATCAAGATGAGATTTGAATGCTGATGCAAAATCGTCATTAGGTGCATCATCATCTAAAATAGGTAACTGAAACCATTTAATACCTTGTGCATCACACACTTGAGGAAGTTCTTCGGCTTCATTTTTTTTCATTTCTGCATCGTACATCAGCGTCACAATCGCTTGTGCTCCAGCATCTTTCAATTGCATGACTGATGTTGTTAAGTCAACGCCCTTTGTACCGGGACATGGTGTAAAGATAAAGCTAGCGCCATTGTCAAGTTTGAGCAGATCAAAAGGATGAATCATGAAGATTGCTCCTGTAGCCATTCTTTGATTTGTGCTGAGTGTGGCATAGAGCCTGAATGGACTAACTGCTCATCAATCACAATCGCGGGTGTGCTCATAACGCCATAGGACATGATTATCTCGGGCGATGTTTCTTTTGACACATTGACAGAGACATTGATTTCACTGGCTACCTTTTCAATCAGTTCTGCGGTTTTCACACATTTAGTGCAGCCGCTACCGAGTACTTTTATTTGTTTCATATATCACCTCATAAAAAAGAAGAAAATGCGTTAAACAACCACCCAACAAGGGTAAATGACACCAACAACATGGCAAATACCATCGCCAGTAAACGCCATTGCATTACTTGTTTTAGTAAAATAAATTCAGGGAAACTGGCAGCTACCGTACTCATACAGAACGCGAGGGTCGTGCCAATGGGTAAGCCGTTGACAATCAGGCTTTCCATCACCGGAATGACGCCGGTGGCATTTGAATACAGTGGAATTCCTACTAGTACCGCCACCGGAACCGACCACCATTGACCATCACCTAAATGCTGTTCAATCCATCCGTCGGGCACAAATCCGTGTAATGCGGCCCCTAAGCCAACGCCGATAATGACCCATTTCCAGACGCGGCCAAATATTTCTAGCGTTTCCGTTTTGGCGAAATCATGACGTTCGACAAAGGTCATTTTTATTGTGTCGGGATTGGTTGGAGTGCTTTTGTGCTGTGCCTGACCTTTTGCCAGTGCCTTTGCCGCAAAGGATTGCAACCAGCGTTCGGCTTTAATGGTGTCTAAAAACAAGCCCCCTAAAATACCCACTGCCATACCAATCACCACATAAAGTAAGGTGAATTTCCAGCCCAGCAAACTCATTAATAGCAGAACGGCCACTTCATTTATCAGTGGGGAAGTGAGCAGAAATGCCATGGTAATACCAACGGGAATACCTGCTGAGGTAAAGCCTAAGAACACAGGAATACTAGAGCATGAACAAAAAGGAGTGATCGCACCAAAGCTGGAGCCTAAGAGGTAACCGACTCCACGATTTTTACCCGCCAGATAATCCCTAACGCGTTCGACATTAAGCGATGCGCGTAGGAGCGCAATCACGTAAATCATGATCAGTAACAAGGCGAATATCTTGCTGACATCTTCGATAAAAAAATGTGTCGCATCCCCTAATTTCGACTCTGGTGAGAGTGCAAGCAGGGAAAAGGTGACCCAATCGGCAAAGCGCGTGAAAACTTCAAACATTAGACTTCTCCAAACCAATGCCGAGTATGGTTGACAAACCACACCAAACTTAACATGACGGGAACTTCAACCAGAACCCCAACTACGGTTGCCAATGCAGCGCCTGAATGTAAGCCAAAAAGGGAGATCGCCACTGCGACTGCCAATTCAAAGAAATTTGATGTGCCAATCAAACAAGCAGGTGCAGCAATGTTGTGTTTAAGCCTAAGTTTTACCGCGATAAAATAGGCAATAATGAAAATGCCATAAGTTTGAATAACCAGCGGAATCGCGATTAACAAGATATTGAGTGGTTGATCTAGAATGGTGTTCGCTTGAAAGCCGAAAAGGAGTACTACTGTCGCTAACAAGCCAACGACTGAAAAAGGTTTTAGCTTTTCTAGCAAGGTTGTGATAGCCGTTTCATCACGATCTGAACTGTTTAAGTGTTTTCTAGTAAGTGCTCCAGCGATTAAAGGCAGTAACACATACAAAATAACCGAGATAAACAAGGTCCCCCAAGGCACATGAATATCTGTTACCCCAAGCAATAACCCTGCAATCGGGGCAAACGCAAAAATCATGATGATGTCGTTAACCGAAACTTGAACTAACGTGTAGTTTGCATCGCCTTTAGTCAGTTGTGACCAAACAAATACCATTGCCGTACACGGAGCTACGCCAAGTAAAATCATTCCAGCGATGTATTCTTGTGCGGTTTCAGGTGATACGAACTCAGCAAATAAGCCTTCAAAAAATAACCAACCTAATGCCGCCATTGAAAACGGCTTTATAAGCCAGTTAATCACTAAAGTTAAAACCAAGCCTTGTGGATTCTTGCCGACTTCCTTGATGGTTGAAAAGTCAACTTGCACCATCATTGGGTAGATCATTACCCAAATGAAAACAGCAACTACCACATTGACATGGGCAACTTCAAGTTTTGCAATAGCTTCAAAAAGAGGTGGGTAAACAACCCCCAGTGCTACACCAGCAGCAATTGATATCGCAACCCAAACAGATAAATAACGCTCAAAAATGCCCATATTTAATTTCCTTAATCGCAGCAGCTAGCCACTCGGGTCGGTCGATCACCCATCGTATTTAATCGAGCTAACTCTTGTTTGATGAAAATCGGCTCATTCACTACTGTTGATGAGATAATTTGTTTCATCCAAACAGGTAATGTTGGATTAATTGAATAAAATACCCATTGCTGGTGTTTTCTGTCAGATAGAATGCCTGACTTTCTGAGTTGTGCGAGGTGACGAGAAACCTTAGGTTGGCTTTCTTCATCCAATGCAATCATTAATTCACAAACACACACTTCTTTTTCCACTGCAATAATTAACAGTGTTTTCAGGCGAATATCATCAGCTAAGGCTTTGTAAAAAGTAGTAGGTGTTATAGGCGAGGGTTTTTGCTTTTGTTGTATAAGCAAAAACATTTTTATGCGTTCATTGAGTTCTTGTAGCGTTTTTTCAAACGGGTTGGCATCTTTCCGGGAACGAGGCTCTGGAAAATCCCAAGCAAGACAGTTGGTGCCTTTGACTCGGTTATCACATTCTATTGCGGCCTTATCACATAGTGTAATGACGAAATCGAAGTGAATATTGCTAACTTCATCAAGGTGTTTTGAGCGTAAGCCATCGGTACTTAATCCAAAGTGTTCAATAGCTGACAGAGTTCGATTATCAACACTATGTGGCTCAGTCCCTGCGCTATAGACTTCGTAGTCACCTTTACCATGATATTTTAACAATGCTTCGGCCATAATGGATCTGGCCGAATTTTCAGTGCATAAGAAGAGTACCTTCATAACACGCTCCATAACAAATTTGTTATATAATAAATTTATTATGTGTTTTGTTCAGCAGCATTTCAAGGAAAAAGTGAATTTTATGGACGGTAAAGACTAAGCCCCTTTGAGAGGGGCTGGTTGATGGGATCCTAGTTGGCTAGTTGGCTAGTTGGCGGGGGTATCTGTTTCCTCTTCAGTGATATCGTCATCGGTTGAAGGCACCGCTTGCTCAACTTCAGCTTCTTTACCCTTAGCTTGGGCTGATTTTCGTGCTCGAATTTCGATATCAATAATGCGTCGTGCCAGTTTGATAATTCGCTGTTGCCATGCGTAGTTGCCGTCAACACGTTGTTTGTTGCTAAGCACGCTAGATAACCAGAGGGTGTCCATTGAGATCATCAATGCATCGAGTTTGCGAACTAAGCCAACAAACTGGCCAACCTGAGGCGAGCTGATTTTGGCGTTGAAGGTAATCGGGTCGGTGTAGTCAGGTACTTCATCGATGCCGTTGGACTCCATCAGTTTGTCCAAGCGAGCTTGTTCGTTGTCTACCGCCTTAGCGCAATCCCCGATCAACTGGCTAATGATCTGTTCCACTTCATCAATTTCGGTCTCATCGCCAATGATGCGTAGGATGACATCGATTCCGTAAAGCGCACTGACCGTCCGTCTAAAAACACGGTCAACGACACGTTGCGCCTGTAAGCTGTTAATTGTGAATGATTGTTCAAAGATGGGTTTTGAGTAATTGGGTTTTTCTTGGGCCATAAGTTTGCTCCTGATATGACAATAATCAGTCCCTAGCCTAATCCTCTGTGAGGTAATGGCCTTTCAGCTAGGTGGAAGAATTGAGCATCTTTCTAACTATCCTGTCTGGATAAGACGGTTACACTGACTATCAAATATTGCTGATCTGTTTCAGTGATATCTGCGCCTGAGAGCATGAGCTCAAA
>Ga0210026_1003246_pt1 | contig 12744 bp, 15 predicted proteins | sample CryGeymeta201509_FD_183977 | JGI IMG/M metagenome (GOLD analysis project Ga0210026, IMG submission 183977) | Groundwater microbial communities from Crystal Geyser aquifers in Utah, USA - Crystal Geyser metaG 2015-09 (SPAdes) (version 2) | ecosystem: Environmental > Aquatic > Deep subsurface >... | reverse complement strand
TTGTCATTTTTTTTTGCTTAATCTTTCTGCGGAGAGCGAGGGATTCGAACCCACGAGACCATAAAGGTCACGGTTTTCAAGACCGTTGCGATTGACCACTCTGCCAGCTCTCCACGCTTTTCTCAAGAGAGGTTATTATACCATTCAATTATTACTTTTTCTCTTGTTTTTTTTAGTGTACACTTGAGTTATATATGATACCCGATACTGACGAATCCAGATATGCCGACTATTTTCAAGATATTCCTAAGCCACGTTCAGAGGAAGTAATTCTTGAGTGGGATGCTCCAAGTAGGCCTTTCAAGAAGCGTAATCGTCAGTATCACACGACCGTACTTACAATAGCGATTTTACTTTCATTAATTCTATTTTTTGCAGGTCAGGTTCTCACAATTGCTGTGGTAATAGCTGTGGTCTTTTTAGGGTACGTGATGTCGACAATTCCTCCACATGCCATCATTAATAAAATTACTTCATATGGAATTAGATCTGAAGATAATCTCTACTATTGGGAAGAGCTTGGTAGATTTTGGTTTGATAAAAAGTATGACGAAAAGATTCTTCATGTAGAAGTAGGCAGATTTCCCCATAGATTAGCTTTGCTTTTGGGTCAAACGGAGGAGGACGTGTTAACTGAAATTATTTCTGAAGTATTATTGCAACAAAAACCTACTTTAACCTCAACCGAGAAATTTGCTGAGTGGCTCAAGAAGAAGGTTCCACTAGATCTCGATTCATAATTTTCTCTGTTATAATAGTCGTATTGTCTTGCACCCATAGCTCAGTTGGATAGAGCATCTGTTTGCGGAATAGAAGGTCGTGTGTTCGAATCACATTGGGTGCACATTATTTTTGGTTTAATTATTATTTAGTTTGCATTTTTAAAATTATGCTTTTTCAAATTCTTGTTTTAACATTTGTCAGTAGCGTGGCTTCTTTGGCTGGGTCATTTTTTTTATCATTAAAAAAAAATTGGTCCAAGAAATTTACACTTAAATTAACCGCTTTTTCATCAGGAGTTTTGTTATCTACTGCTTTACTTCATTTAGCTCCAGAGGCCATTGAAAACTTAGCTCCAAAAAATATGTTTAGTACAGTTTTTCTAGCAATTATTTTCTTTTTTGTTTTAGAAAGATTAGTTTTATGGCATCATCATCACGAAGATGACTGTGTAAATCCAAAGCCTTCTGCTTATTTAGTTACAATCGGTGATAGCTTTCATAATTTTATGGATGGAATCTTAATTACTGGTACATTTTTAGTTGATCCTAAATTGGGATTTTTCACAGCCTTGGCAGTGGCAGCTCATGAGATTCCACAAGAAATTGCTGATTTTTCTATTATGGTTGGCGCGGGTTTTAAAAGAAAAACTGCATTACTTTATAATTTAGTATCTGCAATGTTTTCAATTGTGGGAGCTGTGTTAGCTTATTATTTTATTTCTTCAGTTGAATGGCTCATACCATACACAGTCGCTTTTTCTGTGGGAATGTTTTTTATATATTGCCTTGTCTGATCTAATCCCAGAACTACACCACGATGATTTAGAGACGAAACAAAAAATCGAGCAACTAGCTTTATTTTTTGTTGGAATTGTATTAATAATTAGTCTATCGTTTTTTGAAGTTTGATCTAAATGGTAGTACTGAGATAAAAAATATCGGTTAGTTTGATAAGTGGAGGGATGTCGGAGTGGTTTAACGGCCAGCTCTCGAAAAGCTTGGGGGACTCACGTCCCACGGGGGTTCGAATCCCCCTCCCTCCGCACTGGTCAGCAATATCGACGTAGTCGATAATTGATGGACAGTATGGAAGGGGATGAGAAGCAAGGTGCCCGATTAAGCGAATTCGCAAAGAAGATGAAAATTTGAGCATGACGAGGGTAAATCCCCCTCCCTTCGCAAAATATAATAAAATGCAAGAAACTAAAAAAAACAATGAAAAAGAAATAAAGGGTCCCATTCTTTTGAGGAGTGTAGAATTATCTGTTGAGGAATGGAAAATTAAGTTGACTCCACGCAAAACCGACGACGATAGTATTCCATATGATGATAATGAAGAAAAAATTAACTCTTTTAGACGGGCCTTGATAGCGCGTGGTTTTTAAAACTTGCGCCATCAAACGATCAAGCAACCAATTCATATATTCTTATTTACAATAATAATATAGAAGTTTTTGACCAAGCTCACAATTCAATGTGGATAAGAACTCAAAAGAAGGATAAACTCTCTCTCAGAGATTTGTTAATTGGTGTTATTAAAATAAGTTGGATATAAAATAAATAATATAAATTAGAAATTTAGTGAATTAGAAAAATTGTGAAAAAGACAAGCAGTCATGAATCTTGGGTTACCTACATTCTAAAGTGTGGCGATGGCTCACTATATACTGGTTCCACAAATGATCTTACAAGCCGGGTGGAAAAACATTTAAGTGGCAATGGTGCAAAATATACGCGAAGTCATTTGCCGGTTTCTTTAGTTTATTTTGAGAAATTTTCAGATAGATCACAAGCTTTTAAACGAGAAGCTGAAATTAAAAAATTACCAAGAAAAAAGAAATTAATCTTAATCAAATGATTAATATCAAAAATATACTATAATAAACCTAATTAATATTCTGTGAAAGGAATGTATGCAAAAAATGCTAAAGAAAACTTATTTAGTTGCACTTGTTGTAATATTTATAGCACTTATTTTTATTACTATTTTCGTAATTAAGGCTCAGAAAGACAAAATAAATGTGTCTATGCCTTCAAATTCAGAAGAAAACGACGGAGGAACATTATTTTCAGGTAATTTGCAAGATTTGCTTAGTTTTGGCAAGGCACAAAAATGTACTTGGAAAATAGAAGATGGTTCCTCTGGTAAAATATATACTGATGGAACTCGAAGTTATTCTGAAGTAAATAATATCCCAGTAGCTGATCCTAATAGTGCAGATGCAATAGGTGCAGATGGTAAGCAGAGTGAAACAGTGCTTAGTTCGATGTATACCATCACTGATGGTGAGTATTTTTATAGCTGGTCATCAGTCTCGAATGAGGGAATGAAAATTAAAATTGAAGATCAAGAGACAGGTATCGACCAGAATTCAGACACTGAATTGATAGAAGAATCAGATAGCAATTCGAATTCAGGAAATAATCCTTCTCAAAATAACTACGATTATAAATGTAGCGCTTGGAGTGTTGATGCTTCTAAATTTAATTTGCCAAGTGATAAAATTTTTAAAGATTTTTCGGCAATGATGAATGTTCAATATAATTCTGAGGATGTTAATAAAATTTGTGATATGCTTGAGGGAACTGACAAAGAAGCCTGCATAAATGATTTTGCAACAAGTCAAAAGTAAGAATTAAGTTATGGGCCATCAAAATATTCCTGCATCATATTTAGTATTGATGAGAGGAAATAAAATTCTATTATTGAGAAGATTTAATACTGGGTACAAAGACGGTCAATATAGCTTAGTTGCAGGACATGTTGACGAAGGTGAAACATTCACAGACGCACTAATTAGAGAAGCAAGGGAAGAATCTGGACTAGAAATATCGCGAGATAAAGTAAAAGTAGTTCATATCATGCATAGGAGATCTGATTTTGATGGTTCTCAAAGAGTAGATGTCTTTTATTCAGTTGATGACTTTGATGGCGAACCAAAGAATGTTGAATCTCATAAATGTGATGATTTGTCTTGGTTTGATATTGGTCAATTGCCAGAAAATATTATTCCCTACATTAGAGATGCAATTAGTAACATTCAGAACGGTATTTTTTACAGTGAGCATGGATGGAAAAAATGAAAAAAATAATCTTAGCTTCGCAGTCTCCTCAGAGAAAATTACTTATGGATTCGATTGGAATTGATTTTGAAGTAATGCCGGCAAACATTGATGAGAAAACAGTGGTGGAAAACAACCAGAAAATTAGAGCTCAAAAAATAGCTAAAGCTAAAGCGGACTATATTTTTACCGATTTTCCTGAAGCAATAATAATTGCCGCAGATACATTTACGATGTTTAATAATAAAGCATATGAAAAACCAGAAAGTATGGAAGAAGCAAAGCAAATGTTGTCGGAGCAATCCGGGCAAACTGGATATTGTTATAGTGGCTTTGCTTATATTGATAAACAAAACAATATAAATATTAGTGATATCGCTGTAACAGAAATTCTTTTTAGACAGTTATCTGATTTTGAAATTAATAAATATGTAACAGAAAATCCAGTTTTAACTTGGTCAGCAGGATTTTGTCCTGCTTATCCGGCTGGTGCAAATTTAATCGCAACTATCAAAGGCTCATTCACAAGTTTTACACATGGCATGCCAATGGAAATATTAATGCCACTTTTAGAGAGATCGGGAGTTTTGAATGAAGTTGAATAAATTAATTAAAGGTTTTGTAAAAAAAGTTCACTTTTTCAAGAAAAAAAATGGGATATTTATTAGAAAGTATTTTAGAAAAATTAAATTATTTTTTTTAAAACTTTCTGAAAACCATATTCTAATAAGGCTTACCGTGCTGGCATTTTTTTTAGGTATAAATTTAGTTCTAGGAAGATATTTTTTCTTAAATAATGACTTTCATTTACCAAAAGAAGTTACTAATATTTTGGAGAAGTCAGGAGTAATTGAAAAGCAGAAGCCGGGTTTTTTGAATGATGAGATTAATGAGGAAATGGGAGTGAGTTTGGATCCGCAAATAATTTTGGAAAAACTAAACACAGAGCGTCGTTTATTTGAGGTTGGAGAGCTTAAATATAATGGTTCACTAGCTAGTGCTGCTACAATTCTTTTGGATGATGCAGCAAAATACGACTATGATTTAGACAATCATGATTTTTTGGCTGAATTAAAAAATGCTTTGACAAAAGTTGGGTATGATTATTCACATGTTAGTCACAATACAATGGTAGGGCCATTGTTGGAGCAGGCTGTTGTTGACGCTTGGTTTTCTGATGTAAAACAAATTGAAGCTATGCAGGATGATGATTTTACTGAAGTTGGATTTGCCACAAAAGTTGTTGAAATTAAGGATATTGGAACAGTAGGAGTGATTGTTCAAGTTTTGGGAAGGCCAATGATGGTAACTCCAACTAAGCCTCAGCAGACTCAAAGCCCGGTGGTTTTTCCAGAAATTTCAGACGATGAAGTTGTTGAAGCTTTAAATCGATATCGATCGGATCACCTGATCAGGACGCTTAATATTGATCAAAATTTATGTCAGTATGCGTCAAAGAGAGTGCAGGATTTGGTTGCGTTTGGTGGTTTGGACGAGCACGCTGGTTTCAAAAAAGATTTTGAGGATCAAGAAAATCTTCCTGAGCCAATTAGGAATTATTCAGGAACCGAAATTGCAGAGAATTTGGCGCATCAATATTGTAAAAATATGACAACGGGAGATTCATTTATTGCTCAAACAGGTACTGCAATTATCGAATGGTGTTTTGATTCTTCTACAAAGGGTCACAAAGAAGCGCAGCTAAATAATAACTTTGAAAATGTTTGCGTTAGACACGGCGACCATATGTTTGTGGTAATTTTTGGAGATTAATTTCTCTCTAAAGAAAAAACTATGTTATGCTGAGCACAATAAAAATGTAAATTTTATACCCGAAGGGCACAAGTGAAAATACTTTTAAGCGGATCATTTTCTCAAGATCAAATTATGAATTTTGATGGTCTTTTTGAGGAGTTGATTCAACCTGATAAACTTCATGTTCTTTCGATTTCCCCATTAGTCAAAAGTTTACGCAGAACTAGAGGAGGCATTGCAGCTAATATTGCGTACTCACTAGCTTTGTTGGGCGAAAGACCAATTCTTTATGTTTCTGCAGGCAAGGATACAAAAACTTATGTAGAGAGTCTTGCAAAAATGGGCATAGACACATCTTGGGTTCACTATTCAGAATTGCCTACCGCAACTTTTAGTGTTTTGACAGACAAAAATGATTGCCAAGTTGGAGGATTTTATCCTGGTGCTATGTCTGACGCCAAAAATCTAAGGATTGATAATTTTGCTAACAAAGATATCTTTGTTGTAGTTTCTGCTCATGATCCAGTCCAAATGATTGTGCAAGCCAAAGAATGTTTGAAATTAAAAAAAAGAATGTTGTTTGATGTCGGTCAACAAATAACAAGTTTATCCAATGATGATTTACTAATTGGACTAAAAGCTGCGGAATTACTAATTTTGAATGATTATGAAATGGGAAGTTTAGTAAAAAAGACAGAATTAACTGAAAAAGAAATAATAAATTTTGTTGATACTTGTGTGGTGACGCTAGGTTCAAAAGGTTGTGTAGTTTATTCTAAAAAAATTGGTCAAAATAATAAAAATATTGAAAATTTTTCTTCTCAAAAGGTTGAGGAAGCCAAAGTCAAAAATACGGTTGATCCAACTGGAGCAGGCGATGCTTTTAGAGCTGGGTTTTTGTATGGCTATATTAGAGATTGGAATTTAGAAAAATGTGCTAAACTCGGTTCTGTTGTGGCTGCTTTTGCAGTTGAAAAACATGGCACGCAAGAGCATAAATTTACTTTGGTTGAAATTGAAAAAAGATATTTAGAAAATTATCAAGAGGAATTGAGTTTAAAATAAAAAAATCTAGTTAAAGCGTAAAAGTTAAAATTTAGAAATTAAGTTGAAAAACAAAAAGTAACAAAAAGGAAATATGACCAAACAAACTACGAACGATTATAAAATTGCTGACATATCATTAGCCGGTTGGGGCAGAGACGAACTTAAATTGGCCGAGAATGAAATGCCTGGACTAATGGCTTTAAGAAAAGAGTATGGGACTACGAAGCCACTAAAAGGCGCTAGAATTGCTGGGTCTTTGCATATGACCATTCAGACTGGGGTGTTGATAGAGACCTTGGTTGAGTTGGGCGCAGAAGTTAGATGGGCATCATGCAACATTTTTTCAACTCAAGATCATGCGGCGGCAACGATTGCCAAAATGAAAATTCCAGTTTTTGCTTGGAAGGGTGAAACTGAAAAAGAATATTGGTGGTGTACAGAGCAAACTTTAAAATTTAAAGATAAAAATGGCAAAGAAATTGGACCAAATTTGATTCTTGATGACGGTGGCGATCTCACAAGTTTGATTCACAAAAAACATCCAAAGCTATTAAGCGAAATCAAAGGCGTTTCTGAGGAAACAACCACAGGAGTTCACAATTTGTACAGAATGATGAGAGAGGGAAAACTTAAAATACCTGCAATTAACGTTAATGATTCTGTCACAAAATCAAAGTTTGATAACATCTATGGTTGTCGTGAATCTTTAGTCGATGGAATTAGAAGAGCGACTGATATTATGTTGGCTGGAAAAGTCGCTTTTGTTGCTGGTTTTGGAGATGTTGGAAAAGGTAGCGCACAGTCGTTGAGAAATAATGGGGCCAGAGTAATTATTGGTGAAGTAGATCCGATTTGTGCATTACAAGCAGCGATGGAAGGTTACGAAGTTAAAAGAATCGAAGACATGATTAAAGAAGTAGATGTTTTTGTGACTGCGACTGGATGCAAGGACGTGATTAGAATTGAGCATTTGACTGAAATGAAAGACACGGCTATTGTTTGCAACATTGGTCATTTTGATATTGAGATCCAAGTTGATGCTTTGAATAAATACAAAGGAATTAAGAAAAAACAAATTAAGCCTCAGGTTGATATTTATACGTTTCCTGATGGTCATAGAATTATTCTTTTAGCTGAGGGCAGATTAATTAATCTTGGTTGCGCCATGGGGCATCCATCTTTCGTGATGTCTAACTCTTTTACCAATCAGGTTTTGGCTCAAATTGAATTATTTAATAACAAATATAAAGTTGGTGTTTATTGTCTTCCAAAACATTTGGACGAAAAAGTAGCCATGCTTCATTTAGATCATATTGGGGTGAAGCTTAGCAAACTCAGTAAGGAACAAGCCGATTATTTGGGCGTTAAAAGAGACGGCCCATTTAAGTCAGATCTATACAGATATTAGTTTTATTAATGGTGCAAAGTGAGAACTTAGAATGCAAAAAGCCGCTCACTTTGCAGTGAACCGCTTTTGTACTTATTATCTATTCCCCCTACAGCCCGCTAAGGCTGTCGTTGATGTTTTCGAAAACATCAGCAATGATTGGCCAGAGCAACATGATGATAATTGTCACCACTATGGCCACCATGCCAAGTACAAGCGCGTATTCAACAAGCCCTTGTGCTTTTTTTTAGGTGCGAACAACATGATTTTTCTCCTTTCCTACGCATCTTCCACCTAAGCGAAAGATCTGTAGAATTTTTGGACGTGAACTTTCAGAACTCTCAAACAAACAGTGTTTGCTTGAGCGAACTTTTAAGTCCACATTCAATTTTTTTAAAAGAGAATAACGTTGTGGATTATAAGTTGCTAGTTTTTTATTTAAACTAATTAAAGCAAAGTTTTTACTGCATTAGTAAAAACTTGCATTATTAATTAAAACTCAATCGTAGCATAAATTTTAAAGTACGCATCTATTCTACACTAAATGTTATAGGATATCAAGTTGATTAATGATTCTTGATCATTAATTTTTTTGATTAGAGTGTTCAGCTTTTTAGTACCAAAATTAAAGAAAAAATTGAAGTTACAAGAATTGATTGCATTAACACTTGCATGATGATGAAGGACTTTTGGTCTGATATATTTCCGAACAATTTCCTTAACGGTACGAAGTGAGTACTTATACTGTGAGGATGATGTTTAGGAACTATAAATTGTTCCAAGAAAAAGTAAAGTGTTTCACCAGCACTTCTGACAATCCAAAAAACTAAAAATCCCACTAGCCAATAAGTATTATTTTGAGTTAGCAAACTAAATAAGACCAAACTGCTATGTAAAATTCCAAAAACAAACATATCTTCCCACACGAATGCTCCAGCAAAAAAAGTCCACCACCAAATAAAATCACATTTCTTGGTATTTTTTCTGATTTTATAAATAGAAATTATCGCTAATGAAAGATTTAAAATTCCCCAAGTCGAGATTAATAGTGCAAACATATTGATATTATAAATTAAAATAATTGCTTGCTAAGTACTAGATCCTACTATGTTAGATCCTACTGCAACTAAAAAAATGCTAGAATAAAATTGATGAAAAATAAATCTGCGGAAATCCTGCTTTCTTTAAATGGATCGAATGTTCTTAAAGCAATTGCCATTTTAGCAGTTTTTGTAATTCATATACTTTCTAGTATCAGAATTTCTCCATTTGTTATTGGATCTACATTTCAACTCATCGCAGTAACTCTTGACCAACTTTCGAGAATTTCTGTGCCATTATTTGTGGCACTTTCTGGATATGGTTTGCACTGGAAATACTCAAAAAAAATATCTATTGGAAGTTTTTATTTTAAACGAGCCTCGAAAGTACTCCCATTATATTTTTTTTGGAGTACACTATTTGCTCTTTTATTTTATCTGGTACCTGCTTGGGGACCAGCAACTCAACAGCTCGGTTTTGTTTGGCAACTATTTTTAGGTAGAGCAGATTATCATTTATATTTTGTTCCAATGATTTTTCAAATTTACATTATATTTCCTTTGCTGTTGGTATTTTTTAAAAAATGGCCATTACAAACATTGTTATCAGCTATTGCCGCTCAACTGATCTGGTGGTGGTTTTTTAGTTATCAAGATAACACGATAACTACTTGGAAATATTTTGCAGGAGATGGCGAGCAATATATTTGGATGACCAATTGGATAGCATATTTTGTTTTGGGGATGTATTTACCAAAAATATGGTTTTGGATAAATAAAAATAAGTTACGTTATATTTCAATTTTTGGAGTTTGGATTGCTAGTGCTTTTTATACTATCTTAAGCGCAGTGAAAAGCATTCAAGCAGGAGTTGATCCACTTTTAGCTTTAAAGTTTACTCGTTACCCAATGTTTATTTATAGTTTTTTTGCAATTATATTTTTGAGTTTTATTGTCGCTAAATTTCATCATTCGAAAAAGTCTAATTCTTTACTCATTTATTTAGGTAAAAACTCATACCCAATCTATTTAGGACATACATTTTTATTGAGAATTGTTGTTTTCTTCTTATTTCCTTAATTGACTCAATAAAATAAGTAGTTATATGCTCCAAAAAACTTTCAGACAATAAGGAGAAAACAAAATGAACCAGAAACGTCTTTTTAAGGGGTTAGCGATCTCCATCGCTTTGATCATTGTAGTGGGCATATTCATGCTTCAAGAGGTTACGGAACTGCCAACACCAACACCAACTCTTGAGGTGGGAAGCATATCTTTCAAGTTTGAAAGCTATGCGAAAGTCAATTTTGTTATGCCATAACCCTTGGTCCTGGTAATACGGCAACAGCCGAAAAAAGGATGTTTCCTATTGAGGTGGTATTTTAGTTAAAAATACTATTGTTTTTGAATTAAGAAGTTAAAAACTAAATACTTTCTTTTGCTGATCGGCAATCCTCTATGAAGTCTAAGTAATAGTGACAGTTATGCAATTTTTCATTCTTATTGCAAAAATACATAAATGGTAGTAAGATGGACTTATGATAAAACGCCTGATTACTTCCCAAATTGATCGCCTGAGAAAAAAATTTCCAGTGATTGTAGTAACAGGTCCTCGTCAATCTGGAAAAACAACCCTTATAAAGAAGATTTTTCCAGACCATCAGTACTTCAATTTAGAAAACCCAGAAACCCTTGGTATCATCGAAAATGATCCTGCTGGATTTATTAATGCCAATACGCAGAAAATTATCATCGATGAGGTACAACGAGTCCCTGGGTTACTCTCATACATTCAAGCAGTGGTAGATGAGCAACAAATAATGGGTAACTTTATCTTGAGTGGTTCAGAAAACTTACTTCTCTCTGAGAGAGTCAATCAATCTTTAGCAGGTAGAGCTGCATATATTAATCTTTTGCCTCTTTCCCTAGAAGAGTTGAAAACTCATGCAGAAGTCACAGACAAAATCTATGCCCAAATCCTCACTGGTTTTTATCCGGCAATTTACGATAAAGATATTAAACCCAATGATTATTATGACCAATATATTGCCACATACGTTGAGCGTGATTTGAAACAGATTAGTAATATCACAAACTTAAGTCTTTTTAGAAAATTTCTAGCTTTGCTAGCAGGTAGAATTGGCCAACTAGTAAATTTATCTTCTTTGGCAAACGATGTTGGTGTAGCCGTGAACACTATTGAAAGTTGGATTTCAATCCTAGAAGCAAGTTACTTGGTGTTCAGACTTCAACCATATTATGAAAATTATGGAAAGAGATACATTAAATCATCAAAAATTTACTTTACTGATACTGGCTTAGCGTGTCGTTTGCTCGGTTTGACCGCACCAACTGAGGTAAGCAAGCACTATTTGGTAGGAGGACTCTTCGAAAATTTCATTATTGTTGAACTCAAAAAGTACATTCTCAATCATTCAAAATCAGCGAAACTCTATTTTTATCGGGATAGTAATGGAAATGAGGTTGATTTAATTATAGATGGTGGTCTCTTTCAAATACCTGTAGAAATAAAGTCAGGAGCAACTTTTTCAACAGAATTTTTAAAAGGTCTAGAGTATTGGAGTAGATTAAAGAACGATCAACTCAACACTAAAAAAGCATTGCCTGGCTTTGTCATTTACAACGGAACTCAAGCTCATAAAATAAAAAGCTATGAGCTTCTCAGGTGGGATAACTTAAGTAATTTGTTTGATCTGATCAAATAAATTTTTGTTTACAATACACTAAGATTATCAATGAAAACAGAATCTCATTTGAGACATATTACTTCTGATTGGATAGAAGGATTTACTTTTAGCAATTTTTAGCAGGGTTGCCTTCATTAGATTAATGAAGATGGTTGTTATTTTCTATTCATTTATGTAGATTTTTACCAATTTGCGGAGAGGGCGGGATTCGAACCCGCGGTAGCTTTCACCACGGCGGTTTAGTAAACCGCTACACTAGGCCACTATGCGACCTCTCCATTTTTGCGAAGGCAAGCGGGATTTGCTAGGCGAACTTTGTTCACTTAGCAGAAATTGGACATCCCACTTTTACAAATCTACGTAAACACAAAAGAGTCATACCAGCGTTCATAATAATAAAATAAAGAGGAAAAAGATATCCTGAAAGTGTTGACTTGTCAGAATTATAAAATGCAATCAATGACGCTAACATAAAAAATAACCAAAACAGAATATCTTCATCATACGGATTCTTCAGTGCTTTGATATATGTCGGAATTCCTCCAATAAACGTAATAATTAATCCAATGGCAAGATTCAAAAAAGGTATCTTTATAAAAACCCATAAAGCCAAACACAGCAATAACAAAACTGTGGAAACAAGTTCAGTAGTTCCGAATAATGCTTTCGATTTTCTAAGTGACAGTGTAAATATTAAAAAACTTCCTAAAAATCCTAAAACGGCTAATAATATTACAGATGACGAGTTCCCAAGTAAAATAACGCTCGCAAGCCCATTTAAGGCCACAAGTAACCAAATAATCCTGCTAAACATATTTGGCCGATATCTATTTTCTATGATAGCCTTCGTTCCGAAAAAATACGAAGCAACTGTAAATAGTAAGATAAATATGTTTGATATAGTCATATAAATTTGACGTAGGCATTACACTTTTCGAGGGCTAGTCACGCGTTTCGACTTTTAAAGAATTAATTAAGCGTGCTCGCTTGACGGCGGAGGCAGTGGGATTTGAACCCACGAA